>Ga0315336_1000605_pt1 | contig 92360 bp, 67 predicted proteins | sample ASW5metaG_FD_204512 | JGI IMG/M metagenome (GOLD analysis project Ga0315336, IMG submission 204512) | Ammonia-oxidizing marine archaeal communities from Monterey Bay, California, United States - ASW #5 | ecosystem: Environmental > Aquatic > Marine > Intertidal zone | place: USA: California...
CTGTCCTGTACCGGAGCGTCGAGTATTTCACGAAGGTTATGAAGGAAATGAATAACCCGTGCAAACTCGTCGGCTATGACGGAGAAGGTCACGGGTTTTTCAACTACGGGCGGAAAAAGAACAGGTATTTCACCGCCACAATGGCTGAGGCAGACCGTTTCCTTGTGTCGCTGGAGTATCTCGAAGGCGAGCCGACGATCGAGCAATTCGATCCAGGAAAAACGCAACGGTAATCCGGGCAGATGCGTGAATGAATGCGTGGCCGAATCACGTTCACGTGATACGATTCGCTCACGTCGCCACGTAATGCCGATCTCGAAGAATCGAGAAACGAATCTCGCGTCAGCTTTCGGCGGCGATTTCTACAAGGACTTCCGTCGCCGCCGCGATCGTGCGTTCGATATCATCGGCAGAATGGGCGACCGAGACAAAATTGGCCTCGAATTGGCTGCACGGAAGATAAACCCCTCGGTCGATCATGCCCCAAAAATACCGTGCGAAGCGATCGGTATCGTTCTTCGCCGAGATGGCATAATTCGTCACCGTTTCGGAATTGAAAAACAACGTGAACATGCTTCCCACCTGCGCGACGCTGTGCGGGATGCCGGCCGCGCTGGCCGCTTCGCCGAGCCCACGAGTGAGCTTTGTCGTCATGGCTTCGAGTTCGTCGTACGGTTTCGTTTCACGCAGTGTTTTGAGTGTCGCGATGCCACAGGCCATCGCCAGTGGATTGCCCGAGAGCGTTCCCGCCTGATAGACGGGACCGACGGGTGAAACGGAATCCATCACGTCGGCTCGACCGCCGTATGCTCCAACGGGCATACCGCCGCCGAGGATTTTTCCCAAAGTCGTTAGGTCCGGTGTGACTCCAAAACGCTGCTGCGCGCCACCAAACGCGACGCGAAACCCGGTCATCACCTCGTCAAAAATCAGGAGCGCACCGTGTTGGTGACACAGTTGTTGCGCGGCTTGCAAGAAACCGTCTTCAGGGGCGACAACGCCCATGTTGCCGACGACCGGTTCCAAAATGACACACGCGAACTCGTCACCACGGGCGGTGAACGCCTCGTGCAACTGCCCGACGTCGTTGAATTCCAGCGAAAGCGTGTCGTCCGTGCATCCCTTGGGAACACCTGGGCTGGAAGGCGTTCCGTGGGTCAGCGCGCCGCTGCCGGCTTGAACCAGCAGGCTGTCGACGTGGCCGTGGTAGCAACCGGCAAACTTGACGACAACGTCCCGTCCGGTGAACCCCCGTGCAAGGCGAACGGCGCTCATCGTCGCTTCGGTCCCGGAGTTTACCATCCGCACTTTTTCGACAGACGGGATGATCTGGGTGACCAATTCCGCTAACTCGGTTTCGAGTTCGGTCGGAGCACCGAAACTGGTTCCCAGGCTCAACACGCGTTCGATGGCGCCGAGGACCGCCGGATGTCGATGCCCGAGAATATGAGGTCCCCACGAGCCGACGTAGTCGATCAGTTGATTGCCGTCGACATCGTACAAGTAGGCCCCGTCGCCGCGCTCGATGAATAAGGGCTCACCGCCCACGCCTCCGAAGGCTCGGGCGGGGCTGTTCACGCCGCCGGGGATTGTCCGGCACGACTGCTCGAAGGCAGCCCGACTCTTTTCTCGCGAGATTGACGACATGACGATACAGACCCTCGGACTTGGCACTGGTTACTTGAGCGGCGATGTTGCACTGACATGGCTGTGCGCCGCCGCACATGATAGCCGTCACCCCAACCGATTTCTAATACGCGCGGGGCATTTTCGTGGCGACACTGAGCCTTCTTGGGCCGACGAAATCCTCACCGAGTGTATTTAACACGCGTTGAAGCTCGCAGCGGGCCCCATCATTCGACAAGGCCGTGTCGCCGGCGAACGGGTCGCCGGGCACGGTGGCGTGGCTTAGGAAAAATCCTGGGACGTCGGCTTAATGACGATCTCCGACACGTTCGCACGCGGCGGAAGATTCGAGATCATCACCACCGCGTCGGCTATATCCTCCGGCTGGAGGATACGAGCGCGGTGTTCGGCGCCGACAGGCTCGGGACGATTGTCGAGAATCGGCGTCTCGACTTCGCCGGGGTAGACGGTGGTTACGCGAATGCCGAATTCCTTCACCTCGCGGGCCACGGTCAGGCCAAGTGACGACATGGCAAATTTCGATGCACTGTACGCCACTCCACCCAGAACACTCGCGCGAATGCCGGCGATCGACGAAATATTCACGATCAGTCCGTCCTTCTGCTCTCGCATGAGCGGTAGCGCCGCCCGCATGCAATTGTAAACCCCCGTAGTGTTAATCTTGAGAACGTGGTCCCAGTCTTCGGGTGACAAGTCGAACATGGCTCGTTGGGGCACGTTAACACCGGCGCTGTTGACGAGAACGTCGATCCGCCCGAGCGTCTGTGTTGTCCAATCGAAAAACTTCTTCACACTTGACCGGTCACCGACGTCGACGACTTGCGTTTGTATCGGCGGGTTGCCGCCGAACTGCTGGGCGACTTCGGTCAGCTTTTCGCTACGACGTCCGGCGATCACGACGGAATACCCGGACGCAGCCAATCCGAGGGCGCAGGCGGCTCCGATACCTGTCCCGCCGCCGGTCACTAAGGCCGTTTTTACAGTTGATGCCATACGTTGTGTCCCTTGTCGACATTTCGTCGCTACCGTTTCGTCCAGAGAATCAGATGCCGAGTCCCGTTTCTACGCCGGGTGGGTGAACTGTAGCAGATAGTCAGGCATGCGTCGCGTTTCCCCGCGTCCGTGAATCGAACCGGCCGACTCCGCTGGTGAAAGCATAGGGCGCGGCGTTACAATCGAGATATCACACGGCTGCTTAACTGTTGATGAAGCTGGCACTCTTGGTGAGGCCGACGGTGAATTTGAATTTTTCTCGCTCTTGAGGTTTTGGCGAGTGGGCCACGAATTCGGTACAGCCGCGGGCGCCGCAGTCGGCATATTGTCGATTTCACGTGCGTATCGTTCCTTGTTGGTGTTGAAATGACGGGCAATTCCTTCGGACAAACGTTCAGAATTACCACGGCCGGCGAGAGTCATGGTCCGGGGAACGTCGTCATCATTGACGGCGTACCACCCGGCATCGCCCTCTGCGAAGACGACTTGCTGTTCGATCTCAACCGCCGCCGTCCAGGGCAGAGCCACATCGTCACGCAGCGGCAAGAGCAGGATCGTCCGGAAATCCTCTCGGGTGTGTTCGAAGGTCAGACCACGGGAACCAGCCTGGCGATTCTGATTCGCAACGAAGATCAACGCAGTCGCGATTACAACGACATCAAGAAAAAGTACCGCCCCGGTCACGCCGATTACACGTACGATGCCAAGTTCGGCTTTCGCGATTACCGAGGTGGCGGACGCTCGAGCGCCCGGGAAACCGCCGTGCGCGTGGCGGCCGGCGTCGTCGCCAAAAAGCTGATCGCCGATGCATTCGGCGGGCGCGTCGTCGGGTATGTGGTACAAGTTGGCGACATTCGCGCAGACATTGCCGACCCGGGTGAAATTACGACCGATCAGGTCGAAACGCTCTCCGACGGCGAGCCGAACATCGTCCGCTGTCCGGATGAGCCGACCGCTGGAAAAATGCGTGGTCTGATCGAGACGGTTCGCAAACAAGGTGACTCGATCGGCGGAGCTGCCGAGATCGTTGCCACGGGTGTTCCTGCGGGACTGGGTGAGCCGGTATTCGACAAGATCAAGGCCGACTTGGCCAAGTCGCTGTTCAGCCTACCGGCGGTGCTCGGTGTCGAGTACGGCGTCGGTTTCGGCTGTGTCACGATGCGGGGCAGCGAAAACAACGACCTATTTGTGATTCAATCGGACGATTCAAACGATACAACAGCAACCAGCGCAATCACCACGACTAGCAACCGTCACGGCGGAATGCTGGGAGGCATCACCAGCGGATTGCCGATTGTGCTCAGGGCAGCCGTCAAGCCGACAAGCAGCTTGCCGCTCGAGCAGGAGACGGTGACGTCCAGCGGCGAATCGACGACGATCAGCACCAAAGGCCGGCATGACCCCTGCTTGTTGCCACGGTTCGTTCCGATGGCCGAAGCGATGGTGGCCATTGTGCTCGCCGACCACTGGTTGCGCTGGAAAGCCCAGTGCGGCACGTGAAACAACCGTGACGTGTAAGCCGTCTGGTGAAATCATCACGGACAGAACCGACGAGAATCAATAATTCGCGCATTGGCCGATCCGGACTTTCCATTCAACGCAGTCTCCTTCGACAACCACTTTCATTTGAGAATTCGGTAATCACGAATATGTCCTGGCACCAACAACAAATCACGCTGCCCATTTTTTCACGCGGGTTTCATCTGATCACCGAGCACGTACTCGATGCCGTCCCCGAGATTTCTCAGGTCAAGGCGGGGCTTTTGCATGTGTTTGTTTTACACACGTCGGCTTCGCTGACGATCAATGAGAACGCCGATCCCGACGTGGCCCGCGACATGGAGACGTCGATCAACTCGATCGTGCCGGAGAATTTTCCATATGTACACACGTGCGAAGGGCCGGATGACATGCCGGCGCACGTCAAGGCTTCGTTGATGGGCAGTTCGGTGACAATTCCGATCAGTGATGGACGCCCTTGCCTGGGAACGTGGCAGGGCATTTACCTGTGCGAACACCGCAACCGCGCGAGTCACCGCCGACTGGTAGTCACGCTTCAAGGCGATTTTAGCGGGTGATGTTCGGACGACCATTCATGGCACGCTTCTTTACTACACGCGTGCCCGGCCACATTTGTTGTACAACGAATCATGCGAGTGAAGCTCGACTACGGCAAGACCGGTCTCGAATGCGACCTTCCCGATGAGAACGTCGTTGGCCCCTTGGAGATTCGGCCCGTCGAGCCGCTCGCCGATGCCCAAGCCGAACTGACGCGTCTGCTCGATGCCCCCACCGGCACACCGGCGCTTCGTGAAGTGGCACGCGGTAAGACGTCGGCGTGTGTGCTCATCTGCGACGTCACGAGGCCCGTACCCAACGAATTGATTCTCAACGGCGTACTGCCTGTGCTCGAACAGGCGGGCATCCCCCGCGAGAACATTCTCATCCTCGTCGCCACAGGTCTGCACCGCCCAAACGAGGGCGACGAACTGATCGAGTTGGTCGGTGCTGAAATCGCCGCGAACTATCGGATCGAAAATCATCACGGCAAGCATCGCGACGAGCACACCTATCTGGGGGAAACACCACGGGGCGTGCCGGCTTGGATCGATACGCGCTACATCGAAGCCGATCTGAAGATCGCGACCGGATTGATCGAACCGCACTTGATGGCCGGCTACTCAGGGGGGCGGAAGCTCATCTGCCCGGGAATTGCCGCGATCGAGACGGTTCGAGTCTGGCACGGGCCGGATTTTCTGGAACATCCAAAAGCCGATTGCGGCGTCATCGAAGGCAACCCGGTTCACGAGGAGAATACGCGGATCGCGCGGATGGCGGGCTGCGACTTTATCGTCAACGTGACGCTCGATTCCGAGCGCCACGTCACGTCGATCGTCGCCGGCGAGATGGAGCAGGCGTTTATGAAAGGTGTGTCGTTCGTGGAATCGGTTGTGAAGGCCCCGGTTTCTGAGCCTTGCGATATTGTGGTCACCAGCAGCGCTGGCTACCCACTCGATGCCACTTTTTATCAGTCGATCAAAGGGCTCACCGGCGTGTTGCCGATCGTGAAACAGGGTGGAACGATCATCATCGCGGCCCGACTGGATGAGGGAATCGGAAGTGCCGAGTTCCAGCAACTGTTTCGGGAACACGAAAACCTCGACGCGTTCATGCACCGCATCCTGGGTAAGGATTACTTCGTCATCGACCAATGGCAGCTCGAAGAAATGGCCAAGGTCTGCCGTCGGGCGTCGGTTACGTACGTGACCGAAGGTCTATCGCCGGAAACGCTCGGCGGCTTGTACGTCAACTCGGCTCCTACAGTCGAACAAGCGGTCGAGCAGGCACTCAAGCAGCACGGCCCGTCGGCGCGGATCGCTGTGATCCCCAAGGGCCCCTACGTGATTCCCGTCGTCAGCGCGTAACGATACTCGCCGGTCGTTTTCGCCCCGGCGCGCTACCAGACGGCAACGCCGAACCCAGCGGGCCTCTACCTTATTCGGGTGCCATGCTCTCACGCTCGTCGGGTGAGCATGTTTTCGCATCGGCGACGTTGGGCGAAGAACAGCTCAACGGTATCGAACTACGTGCCCGACACGGCCAGCACGCGGTTCTTCGCCGGGAAGCTGACGGGGTTGGAATAATGGTACACCTTGGCAACTTCCTGCTCCTCGCGGATGACGGGCGTCGGCTGCTCGATCACGAAGTCGCAAAAGTGCGGGGCGTTGAAGACGGCGAAGGCCAGCCGGACGCTGTCGACGGGCGGATCGAATCGCTGGGTCAGGTCGGGAAACGCGATCGGCCCCGTGTCGACCTGCCAGATGCTCTTGTCGATACTGACATTCATCGTCTTGATCGGGTATTCCAACACGCACCGCATGCCGGTTTGTTCGTTCTCGATCAAGGTCTGAGCGGCCAGCGGCGTGTCGGTCGCTGTGACGTCGCGGATTTGCTCGAACGTGCTCAACTCGGTAACCGACTTCCCGTAGTGCAGCTTCATCTCGGGTTCACCCCACACGTCGTTTACCTTGCGCAGTTCGCGGTAACGGTCGCGGACATCGACGTGCCGCCTTAGAATCAACATGTCTTCGCCGCCGTAGATGGGCATGAAGTCGTAGTTGTCCGCCGCTAACAGATTTTCTTCGGCGAAAGTGTGCTCGCTCTTGCAGGAGCCACACTGATAGATGACCGATTTCGTTCCCGCTTCGTCATCGTAGAGAATCGTGCGGCTCTCGACCCAGAATCTGACACGATTGAACGAAGCCGTGTTGCAGACAAACGAGCGGCCGTAGTCGAGGCACTCGATCGTGTCGTTCTCGTCGGCACCAGCGGAATCAAGCGCAGCAGTCGCTCCGGCGACCGCGAGACCCGCAACTAAGAAGTCGCGTCGGGTTGAGTTCATGGTTGTGTCTCCAGGTGAATTTCTTGGCTCTGTCGTTGAGATGTGGGACGCTGCCCCCGCGTTTTCGGCACCTGTGGTAATAATCGGAATCACTCTCCGATGCCGTGGAAGGCCAATTGGCCATCGAGAGTACATTGTTCAGTATTTACACACGTCTTACAATTGCTGAGGGTAGAGGTCGTGACGGCCATGCTACGCTGGCTCAAAACCCCGTGTAGATTGCGAGAAACCATATGTCAGATGGTCAACGTTTCGTCAATTCGACCGACGCGATTAGAATTGCTGTCGCGTTGTTCATTTGCTTGTCGATCGGCATGCCGGTCATACTCGCCGCTGAGAAAAACGAGCCGACCGAACCTGATTCGCCGCCGACCAACATTACAATCGACGGCAAATTCAATGACTGGAGCAACGTTCGCTCTTACACCGATCCGCCGAATGATACGCACAATACGCAGCCTCGCGGCATCGCCGACGAGCCGATACCGGTCGAACATGCCGACGTCGACTTGCTCGAATATCGCGTCGCCCACGATGCGACGGCGATTTGTTTCTACATGCGTTCAGGTGGTAGAATCGGTCATACGCAGGTTGCAGATGAAGCCCTCGAAAAGCGTGCGGGGCGATACTACGTGAGTGTGACGATCGACGTCGATCAGAGCGATGAGACCGGCTATTGGCTCAACGAAGGCGGCTACCATCCCACCAGCAACGGTTACGACGTCAACGCGGAGCTCGAGTTTCACAACGGCCAGCTGAACGTCGCCAAGTATCTCAACCACGGCGTCAGCAGCAGACGAGCGCGGCGACGGGCCTTTCGGGATCAGTCGAACGGCCAGTTCCGTCGCCGTAAGCGAGGCCCGTACCCGGCCGGTTTCATGCGGCTCGGCCCCAGCGTTTACGACTTCTACACCGAATGGGTGTATCATGCCGACGACACACTCACCTTCGTTCGCGACAAGGGGCCGGCGCTCGGATTGGGCATCGCGTCTTTTTCGCTTTCGGCCGACAGCCATAAGATCGAGATGCGATTTCCGCTCAAGGGATTTCTCAAAGACGAAAAAGGTCAGCCGATCATCGGCGCCGACAGCGTGCTCGACATCTCGTGCTCGCTTGAGGCCAGCGGCGAGTCGGTGCCCGCTCAGAGGTGGGCTTCCGACACTGGTGAGCCGATTACCAAATACCGTATGACGTCGGCACAGCGCTGAAACAGCGCAGCGTGTGCACTGTGGAAGCTGGCTCTCTCTACGCGGGTCGCAGCGTTCGTTTTAGTCCATTTCGATTTTTCGGGGGACGTGGTTCGGCCAATCGACTATTATGGAAGAAATACGAATCCGCCTAATAACGAAAACTGAAAAGAACGAAATCAACGCGATGAGGATGCTGGTGACTCTGACCGCGCTGGACCAGGCCTCCGATCGCGAATGAGATGCTCCGGTGGCTGCGGACAGGACGCCGTAGGTAAAACCTTTTACTTACTATGTGCGACAGCATTCAGATGATTTGAAATGAGACATGTTGACGAACCGACGGCAATAATGAGTCGCTCTTTGCAGTTTGCGATGTGGCTCACGGTGCTTACGCCGGTCATGCTGCCGTCTTCGGGCGCTTCAGCGCGGGCTGCCGAACCGTTGCAACAACTGAGCCGCGATGTTCGCAAGATCCTCTCGGCGAACTGCTATGCCTGTCACGGGCATGACGTCGAGAGCCGCGAAGGGGAATTGCGGCTGGACGTCCGCGACGCGGCGATCGCTGAACGTGACGGAAATAGCGCGATTGTGCCAGGGAACAGCGCCCAGAGCGAAGTCTATCGTCGTATTATCTCGACGGACCCCGACAAACTCATGCCGCCGGCCGACTCCGGGCACAAGCTGACGGCCGATCAAATCGACCTCATTCGCCGCTGGATCGACGAGGATGCCGAATATTCCGAGCATTGGTCTTTCGTGAAGCCCGCGCGACCGGTGCTTCCCTCGGTCCAGAACCGGACGTGGCCTCGCAACGAGATCGACGCGTTCGTTCTCGCCCGGCTTGAAGCGGCCGGTTTGCAGCCCAATCCCGAAGCGGACCGCCACGCGCTCGTCCGTCGCCTGTCGCTTGATCTGACGGGCATTCCGCCTACGCCGGAAGAGGCCAACACATTTGCCGGCGATCGTTCTCTGAACGCCTACGAAGCGCTCGTCGACAGATTGCTCGAATCAGAACGATTCGGAGAACACTGGGCACGCATGTGGCTCGATCTCGCACGCTACGCCGACACAAAAGGCTACGAGAAAGACCAGCCGCGCCAAATCTGGCGATATCGCGACTGGGTCATTCGTGCCTTCAACGCCGACATGCCCTTCGATCAATTCACCGTCGAACAATTGGGCGGAGACCTGCTTAAAGAGCCGACGACCGATCAGTTGACCGCCACGGCATTTCATCGGAACACCATGACCAACGATGAAGGCGGTACCGACAACGAAGAGTTTCGCATCGCCGCCGTCAAAGATCGAGTTGACACGACGATTCAGGTGTGGATGGGGTTGACGATGGGGTGCGCGAAATGTCATTCGCACAAGTATGACCCGCTGACGCAGCGCGAGTATTATCGCTTTTTGGCATTCTTCAACCAGACTGAAGATGCCGACCGTTCCGATGACGCGCCACGAGTTTCGACTCCCACCCCCGGTCAGCGAACGAGAATGGACGACCTCAGCGCGCAGCTGGCCGAGAAGGAACACGAATTCCGGGAGGTCACGCCCGAGTTCACGTCCGCTCAACAGGCATGGAAACAACGGTCGTCTGCGCAGGAAAAGCTATGGGCTCCGCTAAGGCCTAAGTCGGCTCGCTCGGAAGGCCAGGCCGTGTTGACGGTAAACGATGATGCATCGATTCAAGTGTCAGGCGCGATTCCTCAGAAGGACGTTTATACGTTAGTCGGCGCAAGCCCGCTCGAACGCGTCACGGCGATTCGCATCGAAGTGCTCGGTGATGCACCGACTTCCAAGAAGGGGAAGCGCCCCAAGAAAGACGAGCCAAGATTTGTCATCAGCGAATTGACAATTACTGCGGATAAACCGGACGGAGGCTCGAAGGCGATAACGTTGGCGGGCGCCCGCGCCGACGTCTCGCAGCCAAAATGGAACGTCGCCGGAGCAGTCGACGGCAAATCAGATTCCGGCTGGGGCGTCGCATCCGAAACCGACGAGCCGCATGTCGCTGTGTTCGAACTCTCCGAGCCGCTCGAAATCGGCGCCGATTCCAAACTGACGGTCAGCATTTCTCAACAATTCGGCAAACAGCGTTTGGTGGGACAGTTTCGTGTGTCGTTAAGTTCTGTCGCACCGAATACTCTCGCTCCGCAGCTCAAGAGCATTGCCCAACTTGCTGCGATTCCTGACGATCAGCTGGGCGACGTTCAGCAGACCCAACTCGACGACGCCTTTCGGCTCATTCATCCGCCGTCGGCCGTGCTCAATGCGCAAATCGCTGAGCTCAAAAGACAGGTCACCGAACTGAAGCAGACGATCGTAAGCACACCCGTCATGCGGGAACTTGCTAAGGATCGTCGCCGCGAGACTCACGTTCACGTGCGGGGCAACTTCCTGAAGAAGGGCGATCTTGTTGAAGCGGGTTTTCCCGTCGCATTCGGATCGATGTCTGAAGTCGCACCGCACAATCGGCTCGGCGTCGCCCGTTGGCTCGTACATGTGGACAATCCGCTGACGAGCCGCGTCGCCGTGAACCGTTTTTGGGCGAGGTTCTTCGGCGTCGGCCTGGTGGAAACCGAAGAGGATTTCGGTACGCAGGGAATCGCCCCCAGTCATCCGCAACTGCTCGATTGGTTGGCGGTCGAATTTCAAGATCGGCTCGGCTGGTCGGTCAAACGTCTTTTGAAGACAATTGTAATGTCGTCCACATACCGGCAGTCGTCGCGAATCAAAGCAGAAGCTCACGATGTTGATCCCAACAACCGATTGATCGGTCGCGGCTCTCGGTTCCGCTTGCCGGCCGAAACGGTGCGAGATCAAGCACTCTCAGCGGCGGGCTTGCTTTCCGGGAAAGTCGGCGGGCCGTCGGTCATGCCGAGCCAGCCTCCGGGCATCTGGCGAACGACCTACAGCAAATTGAAATGGAAGACAAGTAGCGGGGAAGATCGCTATCGTCGCGCGTTGTATACTTTCTGGCGACGGACGAGCCCGTATCCCGCGATGACAACCTTCGATGCCGCTTCGCGCGAGGTCTGCGTCATTCGGCGTGTTCGAACCAACACGCCGCTCCAGGCGCTCGTGATTATGAATGACCCGGTTTATGTCGAAGCGGCCGGTGCATTGGCGCGGCGGATATTGGTTGAGTCCGGCCCGGGTGTGCGATCGCGGGTGATACGCGGATTTCGACTTGTTCTGGTTCGTCCGCCCGATGTTGACGAAGCCGAGCGTCTTGAGCGTATGTATCTGACGGCATTGGGCGAATTCCAAGGCGACTCAGATGCAGCCAAGGAACTGTTGAAGTCAGCCTCCGTCGACGTTCCAGACGGAATCGAACCGGCCGAATTGGCGGCCTGGACGATTGTCGGCAACGTGCTACTCAATCTCGACGAAACGATGATGAGAGATTAATCGTCTATGAATCCATCGTTCGAACAACTCGAAGCCGGCACGCGCCGCCAATTCATTGGACGCACCGGGCTGGGCATCGGTGCGATGGCATTAGAGGCTCTTCGCGCCGAGGAATCGTCCGCCGCGCCGAAAGGGTCCGACAACAGCTCACCTGGACCAACCGGTCCAGCGCACGACGCTAAGGCCAAGGCCGTCATCTATCTGCACATGGCCGGTTCGCCGTCGCAAGTTGATCTATTCGAACACAAGCCGACCCTCACCAAGTTTCACGGCCAAGATTGCCCGAACGAATATCTTGAGGGAAAACGCTTCGCGTTCATCAAGGGCGTTCCGAAAATGCTGGGGCCGCTGTTCAAATACGCCCAACATGGCGAGTCCGGCCAGTGGATCAGCGAGTTGCTGCCGGGGCTGTCATCGATCGTCGACGACGTCTGCGTCATTCGATCGATGCACACCGATCAATTCAACCACTCGCCGGCACAGTTACTGCTGCACACCGGCCAGCCTCGGTTGGGAAATCCTTCGATCGGCTCGTGGGTCACCTACGGCTTGGGGAGCGAAAACCGCGATCTCCCCGGTTTCGTCGTGCTGGCCTCCGGCGGGAAAACGCCGAGTGCCGGCAAGTCGCTGTGGGGAACCGGGTTCCTGCCGACCGTGTACCAGGGCGTGCAATGTCGTACGACGGGCGATCCGGTTTTGTATCTGTCAAATCCCGCCGGCATGAGCCGATCGCTCCGCCGCAAGACGCTCGACGCCATGCGCGATCTCAATCGGTTGCAGCACGGCCAAGTGGGGGACGCCGAAACTCTGACCAGAATCGCCCAATACGAACTGGCGTATCGTATGCAGGTCACCGTTCCCGAGGTAATGGACATCTCGAATGAGCCCAGGCACATTCTCCAAATGTACGGTGCTCATCCGGGGCACAATTCTGATGCCGAAGCGGCCGATGATCCGCGCCCACTCTATAAAGGCGACGATCCGACGTTCGCGAACAATTGCCTGCTGGCACGTCGCCTCGTCGAAAAGGGCGTCCGCTTCGTTCAACTCTACGACTGGGGTTGGGACCATCACGGAAGTTCACCGGGAGAGTCGTGCGACGAAACGCTGCCGATCAAGTGCCGCCAGATCGATCGAGCCATCACCGCATTGGTAACCGACTTGAAACAGCGCGGGTTGCTCGATTCGACGTTGGTCGTTTGGGGTGGCGAATTCGGTCGGACGCCGATGATGCAGAACAACGTCAACACCGAACTCAAAAAGGGATTCATCGGCCGCGACCACCACCCCGATGCATTTACCATGTGGATGGCCGGTGGCGGCGTCAAACCGGGGTTGGCGTATGGCTCAACCGACGACATCGGCTACCACATCGCTGAAAACCCGGTCGGCATTCGCGACTTGCAGGCCACCATTCTTCATCTTCTGGGTCTCGACCCCTACACGTTTGGTTTCACATTCCAAGGGCTCAACAACCGTCTCATCGGTCCAACCGATGACGGCCGAGTCGTCACCGATATTCTCGCGTGACGGCCGACGGCCTCGTACACGCGCACGTCGCCGGCGCAGCCGCCGTCCCGCATTGGACGATTGGCCGTATTCATTTTTCCATTGATGCAGATCGCGGTCTCGCCCTAACTGGTTTTGAAATCTATCCTCGAAACCGGTTGTGGGCGAAATTGACATTGCATAACGAGAGTGCTTTTGAACTAACAGTGGGTTTCAGGACGACTTCCAGCGTCCGGTTGTGCTGGCGAGCCGGGTTGCGCCACAAAGGGGTGAGATGCTGCGAGCTGAGGTTTCGGCTTGCCGATAGAGCACAAAGCGGTCCGCTTCCGCTGTTTTCGACCCAAGTGGAATTGCAATAGCAGCTTGCAGCGGGTGACGGCTCATCTGCGGCAAGCTTCTCGTCAACTCGCGGACACCGTGTTCTTCGGACGGTTCGTCATTCCGAGCGCGACGGGGACGCTTGTTTTTCACGACATCGCTCGGGCATCCGCGGCGATGCAGGAGATGTGGCCAATGAACACGCTGGCGCTAAAAAACGCTCAGCGGACGGTGACGCGGACTGCGGCGGTGGCGTTCATCATCCTCGTCACGTCGCACAGTGCCCGGGCGCAGCTTATCCCCGATGACTGGTTTCGGTTTGACGACGGAGCCGACAACGTGTCGCGTGCCGAGCCGTTCGGAGCGGAAGACTTTGGGTCGCAGGACAACCCCGTTCAGATTCCCGAGCCGATGGTGTTCGATCTCGTACGACCGCTCGGTGCGGATCGTGGTGAATTCGAAATGAACGTTCTCGGCGAATTCCCGCTGGGCAGCGCGCGGCAGCATGTTGACGAGTATCACGGTGGCGATGAATTTGAACCGCGAGGCGTCGAGTGGGCGCCGGAAATCGAGTACGCCGTTCGCGACGGATTCGCCGTTGAATTCGAATTGCCGTACGAGGATCGAAAACTCGAAGCGTACAAGGCCGCTTTTCAACTAACGTTTGGCACGGGACTCGACAACAGGTTCATCCACGGTGCGCAGGTCATCATCGAGCCGGACATCCACTTTGAAGAGTGGGAATTGACGGGCTTGTATCTTGCCGGGCTCAAATTCAGTGAGACGTGGAGCATGTTGGCGATGATCGGCATGCGTAGTGAAATCGCCGAGTCGGAGGGCGTCGAGCACAACGACGGGCTGTTCAATCTGGCAATCTTCGCCGACCTAACGTATCACGTGACCGCCGGACTGGAAGCCGACCTCACGTACGGTGAAAGTGAGCGGACGTCGCTACTTTTGATGCCTCAACTCAACTGCGAGATCACCGATCATTTCGAGGTTCAAGCGGGCGTCGGCGTCGACTTCACCGACGCCGACACAGTCCCTTTGGCCGCGACGCGGATCATCTATAGCCGCTAACGATGAGCCTCGCTCATATCGATCTCGCCGGCGCTACGAGCCGACCGTTTGCGCGCGTTATCGAGACTCTTCGAGGTACACGATCCGCTCTCGTTTCACGCGGGCCAACACTGTGTGCCGCCGTCGACGCGGAGGGCTTGACCGGTTACGAAAGCGCCCAGGGGGCCGGCGAAGAATTCCACGACGCGGGCGACTTCATCAACCAGCGCGATGCGCTCGAGCGTTCCCTCGGTGACCATTCGCTGCTCGTCGACCTCCCGCGTTCCCAGGAAGCGGCCCGTACGCGTGTCGCCGGGGGCCAGGCTATTGACCGTGATGTTGTGCGGCCGAAGTTGAGCCGCCAGACAGCGCGTGTATTCCACCACGGCGGCTTTCGACGTCGCGTAGATGGCGCCGTTGTCGTAGCCTCGAAAGGCAGCAATGGAACTGATCGTCAGAATGCGTCCCGTGCGGCGTTCGATCATCCGCCGGGCTGCCTGCTGGCAGACAAGAATCGTGCTGAATAGATTCCGGTCCAGCACCGAGCGAACGTCCTGTTCTTTGATCATCACGGCATCATTCGGGTTCGGCTTTCCGCCGGCCGCGGCGATGTCGCCACCGGCATTGTGAACGAGCACGTCGATCGGCCCTAGTTGACGGGATACCGTTTCGACGACACGCTCGGCATCGGCAGCCAGAGTGAGGTCGCCACGGACCGAGATCGTTTTGATGGAATGAGCCTCGCCGATTTGCCGGGCCGTGTCGGTGAGAGTACTGCCCTCGCCGTATTCGGCGGGGCCCTCTTCGCGCATGCCGTGCACGCCCACCGAACAACCCAAAGCGGCAAGCCTTTCGGCGAATGCACGCCCCAACCCGCGCCCTGCGCCAGTCACCAGGGCGACTTGTCCTTTGAGAATCTGATCTGGTGCGCTCATGATTTCCGTTTCGTTCGCGTGAGAAATCGTGTGTATTCGTCTATTGGAAGGCGTCGCACGGGACGTGTGGTGTCTGTCTGATGCATATCATCACGCAACGAGACTTCGCTGGACCGCCCGGCTACTACTCACTTGGGTTTTCGTACGGGGTTGGGCACCGTTCGTACGTCGCGGTCTTCAAGTCCGTCGAGCAAGATGTTCGCGATGACGGGGCCTTCGTCTTTCATGGTGACCCACACGAAGTGGTCGAACTTTCCTGCTGCGAGGCCCGAAAGATTCGATCCGCCGCCAGTGGTGGCGAGCGTGTAATATTCGCGTCCTTTGCGATTGAACTTGGCGTAGGTATGAACGTGCCCGGCGAACACGGTGTACGGGCGATCCTGAAACGTCGCCTCGATGCCCGTCCAACCGAGGGCGTCCGGGTCGTCCTCAACATAGGCCCAAGCCGGCTTGTGAACTATCACAAACGTCCAACGCACGTCTTCGTTTTCGCCGAGCGTCTTGGCCAGCCATTTCTGTTGTTCACTGCTGAAGTAATAGGGCTGTTCCTTGGTCCGAGGAAATTCTTCGCTGTTGAGCACGACGAACAGCACGTCGCGGTACCGGAAGTGATAATAGCTGCGGCCGAATTTCCGTTTCCAATCTTTGCTCATCGGAACGTTGCTGAAATCGTGGTTGCCGGCACAGAAGAAAAACGGCATCTGCAAGTCGGCGATCTTCGATTCAAACTCCGACCATTCCAGCGCCCATTGACCGGGGTCTTCGGTGTAGCCGTTGATCAGATCGCCCACCGACACGACAAACTCCGGTTGAAGCAGATTGATCTTGCCGACGGCTTCGGTGAACACACCGGGCCTCCGCCCGCCAGTGCGGTCGGTGACGATCGCAAACTGGAAATCGGACCTGCGGTTGTTTGCGTCAAGGTGCGTCCAGGGATTTCGCCGATCAACGCTGACCTCGAGTTCATCGTTATCGTTTCGCGCACTGGGAGCCGTGGAGGCCCGATCAGAAACTGAGAAGAAGGCGGCTCCGGCCAACAGAAACAAGACAACAAGGCTGGTGATAAGGTGTCGCATGCGACAAGCCCCTCGAAAGACACAGGGAAAAGTGACCTCGGTGCGCAAAACTTTGCGCGTCCCACCCAGGTTACAACGAGGGGCTTTGCGATTCAAATGCAACGAGCCGGAAAGGACATGAGTGCAAAACGGTGCAGTCCTTCGGCGATGCGTCGGCAGCGAATCTCGGGTGTTCTCTACTGTCTTCCAAGCTGATGCCGCAGCGACTCTTCGAGCGTTGGGTAGCGGAATTGATAGCCGCTCATGGTCAGCTTCTTCGGCACGACGCGTGCGCTTGCCAGTAGCAGTTCCTGGGCCATCTCGCCCAGCATCAGTTTGGCGACCAGCGACGGCATCGGGAAGATGGTCGGCCGCTTGAGAACGCGGCCGAGTGCCTTGGTGAACTCGGCGTTTGTCGGCGCGTCGGGCGCGACACCATTCACCGGGCCGCTCAAGGATTCCGTTACCAACAAGTACTCGATGCTTCCCACGGCGTCGGTGAGATCGATCCAGCTCCAATACTGTTTTCCGCCGGCGACAATTCCGCCCAATCCCATTCGAAACGGAAGCAACATTTTTTTGAGCGCCCCTCCCGTCGTGCTGAGAATCATTCCCAGCCTGAGATGCACAACGCGGATTCCCTTGTCCCGCGCCGGCTGGGCCGCCTGTTCCCATTGCCGGCAGACGTCCGCCAGGAAATTGTTGCCGGGTGCGCTTTCTTCGTCCAACTCCTCATCCGCCCGGTCGCCATAGAATCCGATGGCCGACGCGCATACGAGAACACGCGGTGGGCGATCGAGCCGAGCCAGCGAAGTCGCCAGATAACGCGTGCCGTTGACCCGGCTCTCACGAATGACCGTTTTGCGTTTCTCGGACCAACGTCCGTCGGCAATGCCGGCTCCGGCCAGATGAACGACGGCATCGCACTCGAGAGCTGAGAGCGCGTCATGATCGACCGTTCCCGCGGCCGGATCCCAGATGATGTTTTTTGAATCATCACCGGCAGCAGCAACCGACGAAGGCCGCAACAGTCGAGAAATCGTATGACCGCTACCGGCGAGTGAACTCAAAAGTGCACTGCCAACCAAGCCGCTCGATCCACTCATCAAAACGTGCATATGTCAGTCTGCCTAAAGTGCTTCTGCGAACGGGAATATCGTAAGTAACGCGCCGACACGCAAGTCGTCTAGGGCACGGAATTTGGAATGAGCCTTGTGAACGGTTGTCATTCCCGATCGAGGGACCGCGCGGAACAGGGATCGTTCAGACTCATTCACGATGATCTGGAACGCCATAGTCTTGCATGCACTGAGAATGTGCGACATGATGAATCCATAAACATTCTGATCGAATCGATCATCGAACCGCAGAAGCTGAGGTGGTCGTAACACGAATTTTCGGCCGAGACCGCTAAAATCAACGTATCTCGTTGAGCAAATTGTAGAACGACAGCCGGGGATGACCATGATGAATCGACGCGAATTTCTGGCGACTGGGGCAGCGGCGTCAGTGGCGGCCTTGTTGTCGTCCAAGTCCCATTCGGCTCATCTGGACCACCGATTCGGTCTCGATTTTGCCCCGCACTTTGGCATGTTCCGCCACTTAGCCGGGGATGACCTCGTCGACCAGATTGGCTTCATGGCCGAGCAAGGCTTCCGCACGGTCGAAGACAACGGCTTAAGGAGCAAGCCGGCCGATCTCCAAGTGAGAATCGGCGAGGCGCTACAGAAGCATGGTCTGCAACTGGGCGTGTTTGTGGGCATGGCCGACTACGGCCGATCTACGTTTGCTTCGGGATTGAAGAATGATCGCACGAGAATTCGTCAGGAGATGCAAGAAACGGTCGAAGTTGCCCGGCGGGTCGGCGCGAATTGGTGCAGCATCATCCCGGGCAAACTCGATCGCCGTTTGTCAATCGAGCGGCAAACTCGCAACGCCATCCAGACGCTACGAATGTGCGCCGATCTCTGCGAGCCGGCCGGATTGACGATGCTCATCGAACCACTGCATCACGGCAGCCGTCGACCGCATCTCTTCTTACACGACATGCCGCAGGCCCACGCCATCTGCAAGTCGGTCGACCGTCCCGGCTGCAAGTTGCTGTTTGACGTCTATCATCAACACCTTCTTGGGCGCAGCGTGTTGGCGGATGTCGAACGGTATTGGGACGAAATCGGCTACTTTCAACTCGGCGACAACCCGGGTCGAAAGGAACCAGGGACGGGCGACATCGACTACCCCAGACTTGTGCGATACGTTCGCGAACGTGGTTTCAGCGGCGTGCTCGGAATGGAACACGGAAATTCACGGTCGGGCCGCACCGGTGAACGGGCCGTTGTCGACGCATACAAGCGTCTCGACGCCTGTTAGGCATCTATCGATGAAAAACAGGACGCACAACAGAAAGCGATGAGAACGAAAAACCGGCGACGTAAAAGGCAAATTATGAATCGACAATATCAGGCGATGATCCACGCAGTTTTGTTCTTGATCGCCGTCACGTCGTGGCAGGTGCCGGTTTCTTCCGCGCGTGCTGCCGAGAAGCCCGCGAACGACCGACCGAGCATGCTGATCATTCTGGTGGATGATCTCGGCTACGGCGACTTAAGCAGCTACGGGGCGACCGATCTCCAGACGCCCAACATCGACGCTCTTGTTCGCCGCGGCATGAAATTCGAGAATTTCTACGCGAACTGCCCCGTTTGCTCGCCGACACGGGCCGCGCTATTGACCGGCCGGTATCAAGACATGGTTGGAGTGCCGGGAGTGATCCGCACGCACGCCGACAACAATTGGGGCTACTTGAGCCCAGACGCGGTACTTCTTCCGAAATCGCTCAAGCCGGCCGGTTATCGATCGGCCATCATCGGCAAGTGGCATCTCGGCTTGACGTCGCCGAACACGCCGCTCGATCGCGGATTCGACCACTTCCACGGTTTTCTGGGCGACATGATGGACGACTACTACGTTCATCGGCGGCACGATATCAACTACATGCGGCACAATCGCGAAACCATTGATCCCGAAGGACACGCGTCCGATCTGTTCAGTGACTGGGCCTGCGACTTTCTCAGGCAGCAAAAAGCCGGGCAACCGTTCTGTCTCTACCTGGCTTACAACGCGCCGCACACGCCGATACAGCCGCCCGAAGCGTGGGTAGAGAAGGTCGTCGCGCGGGAAACGGGTATCGACGCCAAACGCGCGAAGCTCGTGGCGCTCATCGAACACATGGATGACGGGATCGGCCGCGTGCTGCGGACGCTACGCGACGCGGGCCTCGAACAGAATACGATCGTCGCATTTACGTCGGACAACGGCGGGAAATTGGACGTCGGCGCAAACAACGGCGCTCTGCGCGACGGTAAACAGAGCATGTACGAAGGCGGTATCAAGGTCGCCGCCGCAGTTGCATGGCCGGATCGGATTCGGCCCGGCTCGTACACGCGTACGCGTGCGATGACGATGGACGTCTTTCCTACACTGCTCGAAGCCGCCGGAGTCGAGATCGAACTCGAGATCGATGGCGTGAGTTTCCTGCCGACATTGCTAGGGAAAGAACAACCGGAATTGCGCAGCCATTGGTTCTTCCGTCGGCGAGAAGGAGGCACGCGCTACGCGGGTAAAACGATCGAAGCGGTCCGGCATGGTGATTGGAAGCTGTTGCAGAACAGCCCTTTCGAGCCGATGGAACTTTACAATCTTCGGAACGACCCCCAGGAGCAAACGAACCTGATCGCGAAACGGCCCAAGAAGTTCCAAGAACTCGCGAAGGCGCTCCGCGCCGAATTACAGCGTTACGGTCGCATTCCCTGGCAAGACGCTGCCGGGGCTCCGAGCCATGCGTCGCAATGACATTTTTGGTTGATCGCCCCCGCTGTTCTGCCAAGTGAGTCGCGAGTTGGCTACGGGGACATCCCTCTTCTTCGAATTCGCACATCGCCCCTTGTCGCTCCTTGGGGCGCCTCTTATACTTCCGGCATGAAACGTCGGATGGCTCAACTGCCGCTGCACGGAGGCAAGGCGCCCGCGTGGCTGTTCAAGCGGATGACCCGCTTGGCCGGTGCTGTGACGATGGCCATCGTCGACGAATTTGGCCCGCGTGAGATGCTCAACCGGCTGTCCGATCCCTGGTGGTTTCAGGCCTTCGGTTGCGTGCTTGGTTTCGACTGGCACAGTTCCGGCGTGACAACGGTCACCTGCGGCGCGCTAAAGGAAGCCGCCAAGATCTACGGTGATGATCTGGGCATCATTGTCGCGGGCGGCAAAGGGGGGGCGAGCCGCAAGACTCCCAATGAGATCGCCGAAGCAGCAAGCCGGCACGCCATCACAGACGGGGATCGGCTCGTTTATGCGTCGCGGATGAGTGCGAAGGTCGATTCCGCCGCCGTTCAGGACGGCTACGACGTTTATCATCACACGTTCGCTTTCACACCCGACGGCGCGTGGTGCGTCGTCCAGCAAGGGATGAATGCCGATGCCGGCTGGGCGCGGCGATATCATTGGCTGGGCGAACAGGTCGACGACTTTGTCTGCGAGCCCCATGTGGCGATCCGAAACCTCTCGTCACCGAAAGCCGAGCCGACCGGTCCGCGGCAACTGTTACTCAACATGGTGGCGCACGAGGCAGACGAGAATCGTACTGCCAGCGCCGCGCTGATTCGCGAAAGCCCCGACTGGATTCTGGAAGAGCTAAGACGCTGTACCGAAGGCCCGACGTTGTTTGCGCCTCAGCGACATCGCGTTTTGCCGCAAGATGTCAACACACCGCGGCTGCGGAAAATCATCATCGATGCCCACGAGCAGCACCCGGAGAATTTCGAAACACTGCTTGGGACAACTGGTGTCGGCCCGGCCACCGTGCGCAGCCTGTCGCTGTTGGCGGAGGTGATCTACCAGGCACCGGTCTCGCGACGCGATCCGGTTGAGCGGCCCGAAACGGCTGATGACATCCACGCCAAACGTTGGGCCGACTATTCGTACGCACACGGTGGCAAGGACGGAACGCCGTTTCCCGTCGACCGGACGACGTACGATCAAAACATTGCCGTGTTGACCGACGCGGTTCGCAAAGCACGCGTTGGCGAGAATGAAAAGGTCAATGCGCTCCAACGGCTGGCTGGCTACGCGCCTTGAGAGCCACACGATACGTGGCGGTCTCTTCGTGTTTCGAAGCATCTGCGCTATTCGGCGAAGCGGAACGCGTAAACGTCGGCATCGCGGAGCATGAGCCGCAGGCGAATCGGTTCTCCTGCGAATTCAGACAGGCTCGACCCTGCTTTCCACTGGACCGGTCGATCGAGCGCGTCGCCGTACAACTCGACGCAGTCGTCGAGCGTTTTTCCAGGCAGAGGCGTACCGTCGGCACGTTGGAGCTCCACCAGAACCGATCCGACTGCCGACGTCGACAGATTCAATTGCAATCGGTCCTCGGAAAAACGCATCGGCTTGGTGAGCAGTTCACCGCCATCGTACGGCGCGTGAACCGACACAAAACCGTCTGGTCGAAGCGTGAGCCGTTGAATGTGGACCGAGTCGAGCCGCCAGTTCTGCATGGCGTACATCGAGAGTTCCGTCGGAGATGTCTGCAGGATGCCCCGCTCCATGTAAAGAGCTCGGTCGTGCCAGTTGTTCTTGTCGAGTCCGGGACGCACAAAGGCCTCCATGAAAGTTCGCTCGAAATGTAACCCATCCCGGCTCGACATGAGGACGACGTCGTTGACGCCGGCATGTTTCCAGTTAGGAGTGGGACGCCGCGTGTTAACGAAGCGCGAGGGAAACATCAAGTACAGGCCGGGAGCGCGATCGTACGTGACGGCTGCATTGGTGTAGAGGTGTTCGGCCGGCCGATCACCGAGATCGATCAACTCCAAAGCTGACCAATTTCGAAAGTCCTTCGAAGTGCTGCGTCGTATGCTTCGCACGCCCGACTTGAAGTTCTTGCTCATGCCAAGCCCTTCAACGCCGGCGGTCTGAATGCCGCGCGCGTAAATCACGTATTCCTGTTTGCCGGCGTCCCAGAAGGCGGTGTTATGCGAATCGAACGGGCGGTCCGTCAAGAAGGGTTTTTCATCGATCAGCTTCCAATGAAGGCCGTCCGCCGAGACCAGTCCGTAGATATCGCCGTTGCGAACGATTGCCTTGTAGCGTTCGTCCGGGGGCGCCGCCGGATTACCGTCCTTGAAGACCGCCATGTTGACTCCCGGGCCGTTCCACACAAGGTTGTTCTCCTTGGAACCTTGAAACGCGATGACGCCCAGGTTCGGTTTCGTCCAACGGATACCGTCGCTGCTCTCAGCGTAGGCGGTCATCGAACTTCGCTTACCGGTGTCAAAATCGGCGGCGTCGCAGCGATACCAGGCTCGAAACAACCCGCCGTCGCGAAAGGTCACCATGTACGAGACGCCGTACTGTTCCCAAGGGTTGTCGTTACGAATCACGACCTCGCGTCGAACGGGATGATGCAGCCGTAGCGAGGCTCCATCGAGTTTGTCAATCAGCAGCCGATCGACGAAAAGCTGCCGGTTCGAGCCGATGTCGATCGTTTCAATCTGTTGGCCACGAGCCGTCCTGGTGATGAGCGACGCTGACAACAACGTGATCATCGACATAAGCGAGATGGCAATGTCTCTGCTGGTTGTGCGTTCTGCCGGAGATATATTCGTGTTCATGGTGCGGGCCAATTGAGATGCTTGTGGAGAAAGGCGAAGGTTCCAACGCCGTTGATCGTATGTGGGCCGTCGAAGAACTCGATCTCGGTTCGTTCGGGAATGCCGAGCCTCACGTACAGTCGGCGGACCCGTGCGTACTCGCTTGCCACCCATTCGTCGAGGGCCACACCGTCGTCATGGCCTCGTTCGACCATAAACGGGCGCGGTGCGATCAGAGCCGCCAGATCGCCATGATTGAACGTGTGACCCAGGTTCCATTCGAACACTTCATACACGTTGTGGTAGATCATACTGTGGACGTAGTCGACTGTTGCGTTCTTGTAGACCCATTCGTTGAAGTCGCCCGAGGCAATCACGACCGCGTATTGTTCGAGCAACGCGGGAACGCGCATCGCCGTGTTCCCACCGTACGACAAACCGTAGAAACCGATTCGCTTCGGATCGACGAACGGCAGCGAGCTAAGCCAATTGAGCATCTGCGCGTGTTGGATCGTCGTTAGACCGAACAGTGTTTTCTTCAAGGGGTGCGCCATTCGCTGCAACTGGCGGAATTCGTTGCCGCCGCGATAGAAATTGTGTGGTGCGTAAACGATAAACCCCCGGTCGGCGAGTTTCGCTGCGAAGCCCTTGTATGTGGCGAAACTCCGGCTGGTGGGATCATCATCGACGACATCTGCCGGTTGCCCTTCCAACCCGTGCTGACAGACGACGACAGGCCTCTTCTCACGGGGTGACATGCCCTTCGGCACGAGCAGGTAACCCCAGGCGAACACGTCCGGTGCGACGTCGAGTGTGACCTCGTAGCCGGTCCACTTCCGTTCGTCGTAGATTTGGCGCGTGCGGGCGTTGGGCGAGACGACCGGCTCGGGAAAACGCCCGACGATCTGGTCGTTCAGGTAAGTCCGATACGAAGCCGTTTGCTCACGCCACGTCTTTGCGTCGGAGGACTCCGCCCCCTTCCAAAACTCCCGCCGAACGTCGGCCGAGTGTCGCATGAGCCGTTGCGTGTGCTCGACAAGCTCTGCGACCTGTCGCTTCTGACGCAGAGTCACATCGGGCAAGGCGCGCACCTGTTCGAGCGGCTGAGCTGTGCCGCTCAGTCGTTCGATAGAAAGTGATTGCGCGAAGGCCTTTAGCGCGCGGCTCGTCGCCAGTCGCCCCTTGACGGAGTCTTCGTCGAAGGCGCTCACCGGCTTCCAGGCGAGCGAGCCGTCATGGTCGCCGTACAGCCTTTCAGCTCGAAGTATTTCACGGCGGACCGACGACGTTCTAGGTGTGCTCAACGCCCCCGGCGCCGCGACGGCGCGGAAACCATCACCTGCCTTCGGCGGCCCGCCAACAATGGGGCCGCGCGTCTGGTGGACGATCAGATTCCTCGGCGCGATCAACGTGGCGATCTCAGCGTCGCCGAACTCGCGCAGCAGGCCGAACACATTTCGATACAAGGGCTCATCGAAGATCCGTTGCCGGGAATCGAAATAGCCGCTGACAAGTGCCGATTCGATGCGCGTATCGAGTGCCGCGGCGTAAAAGGCGATCAACCCTCCCTCGCCGTAGCCCGCCACGCCAATTCTCGACCGCGGCACGCCGGCTTCGTTGGGCTGATGGTTGAACCAGTCGACGACCGCAAGAACCTTCTGCACCTCGTAGCCGATAATGTGCCGGCCCATTGTGAATGCTTGCCGCGTAATCCACTCTCGATGAGTTTGGTTCGTCCTTGCGACTTCGGCGTTTCCGGACCACGTGCATTGCCGGTCAATCAGCGTCGGGATCACAACGGTGCAACCTGCCTCCGCTAAACGCCGCGCAAGTTGTGATTGACGTTTGATCCCTTCGATGAGCCCGGCTTGCATCTCGGGTGTTTGATCGGCATCGGGGACGACGACGACACGCGCGGTGGGCAGCCCGTCGGGCTTCAGCAGCAGCCCTTCGCCGAAGACACCCTTAAAGACCGGCCAGCGGATCGAGAAGACTTTGTAGCGTCCACCACGGGCGATCTCGGCCGGCTGAGAGATCGGCTGGATCAGCTCAAGCTCAATCGAGTCGGATAAGCGATCGACGGCGCCGATTGCCGCCCGCAGCCGGGATCGATTGGGCGAGACGGATGTTTCGTAACTGTGACGGTCAGAAAAGTCGCGCTTCCAAAACTGCCCGCGATACATTACGGACGCGTCGAGAAGGTGTTGTAAATGCTTGCGGAATCCGTCGCGCATCAGCTTCGGTCGGTCATCAACGCCCACCAGCGGTCGCGTGCCAGGGAGTGGTTCGTTTTCCTGCGAGACGGCCGTCGACTCAAGCGGGCCCAAAGAAAGGGAAGCGGCCATGACGATCGAAATCGTGAGAGTTCGCATGCGACTCGCCGTTGACGACAGAAACTTGACGGACACGAATAGCGCCAGTTGGCGCAGCGAGTGAACCCTTCGGCCACGCAAGTCAGCGTACTCTATTACCACCGGCATCAGCAACATGCGGTGCATTTCAAGGCCCTGATGTCGCGTTTTGGTCTCCAAGGAGGACGCGATCCGTGAGCGTGACAAAAACGCAAGTCGGGCGGCTTGTCGGCCGACAATCGCGACGTTAGAGTCGTGTATTGGTCGATGCGAGCACGGTGTGCGACGCAGGTTGCCTGTGTACGTCGTGGCGAAGCAATCGATGTGTCGCCGCGATTGTATGGGCCGTGGTGGTTGTGTGTCTGCGTCTCGCTTCTCGGCCGCCGTGCATAACCACCATTCGTGGTGACTCCTACCCAGAATCAATACTGTCTGTAAGGAAATCAACGTTTCTGCACGCGGAGCCGCGCAGAAACGACATCGAACCGACAGGAAAGCGAAATTCGTCATGTCGACAGATCAACCGGCACGTAAGCGTCTCGCCTCACTCGATCAATTCCGTGGCTACACCGTGGCTGGGATGTTTCTGGTGAACTTTCTGGGGAGCTTCGCCGCCTGTCCCACGGTGCTTCGGCATCACCATTCCTACTGCAGCTATGCCGACACGATCATGCCCGGTTTTCTGTTCGCGGTGGGTTTTGCCTTCCGGCTGACTTTCGGCCGCCGCGCGGCCGAGCAGGGGCTTTCATCGGCCTATTTTCGCGTTGTGCGCCGTTTTCTTGGATTGGTCCTGTTTTCGATCATCTTCTACGGTGCCGGGAAGCCCGAAGAGACGTGGCAGGCTCTTACGGAATTGAGTCTGATGGACATCCTCTATAAGCCCATGAAACGCGAGTGGTATCAGACGTTGATGCACATCGCGGTTACGGCGCTGTGGATCACGCCCGTCATTCGCGCCGGCACGAAGATACGCGTGCTCTGGATGGTTGGCTCGGCGATCCTGCATGTCTTTCTCTCGTATCAGTTCAACTTTATTTGGTGCAACTCATCTCCGAACGCAATCGACGGTGGCCCTTTGGCGTTCCTGACCTGGTCAGTTCCAGCCATTTTGGGAACGCTGGCCTGCGACGCAATCATTGGCTCGAGCGGACGGCCGCCGTTGTTGAAGATGTTGCTCTGGTCGGTGCTTGTGATGGCTCTCGGTTGGGGCATGTCGTTTGGTTCCAAATTGTATGAAATGACGCCCGAAGAGGTTGAGCAATTGCAGGTGGAGAAAGCCGAGCAGGCCGAAGAGCGCGCGGCTATCGGTGAAGAACTGAAAAAGCTCGTGGAGGATCTCAATGCTCAGAGAAGCGAGCGGAAAAAAATCGTTGACAGCATCGAGACGTTCAAGAAGAAAAGACTGGCAGAAGCCGTCGCGACGTTGCAGTCGGAACGCGGCTTGACCGGCTTTCCGTCCACGGCGCTCATCGATGAGGCGGAAGAATCTCTCAAACAAGCCCCCATCGACGATGCCGAGTTGTTGGAACTCGAAAACGAATTGATCGTGTTTGACTCGCAAAACACGATTGAAGAACTCAAACCGCAAATCAAAGAACTAAAGCAGAAGTTCGATTCTTTCGTTGATCTCAAGCTCGCAACCGACCCTGTCATTCCTTCAGCCGAACGCATCGAGCGGATGAAACAGCGGATCGCCGACGAAGGCTGGGGGGCGATTGTTGCTAATCCGCCATTTGTCAAGCCGCCGGAAGACGACAAGCGGATCACGTTCGAACCATATAGGCAGCATTTTCGCTGGAACTATTGGATGATGTGTCAGCGGGCGGGAACACTTTCGTACCTGACGTTCGCCGGCGGATTGAACTTGGCGCTGTATGTCATCTTCTACGTGTTCAACGATGTCATCGGTTTGAAATTCGGCGTGTTTCGCACGTTCGGGGTGAATGCACTCGCCGGCTACATCGCGCACGAAATGGTCGGTCGAGCCGTCAAGCCCTTCATCCCCAAAGATGCACTCGATTGGTACATGTGGTCGGGCTTCGCGGTGTTCTTCCTGCTCACGTACATGTTCATTCGGCATCTGGAGAAGCACAACATCTTTTTGCGCCTGTAGAAGATTTTCGTCCGCAGGGCTCTTCGGCGCGACACGCGTCGGCCGTCGCTTGTGTGTGCCACTACGTGAGAATTTCGTGTCGATGTTGACTTGAAAAGGGCCGTTTGGGCCCGCCAAGGAAACGACGTCAGAAGCAGTTCCAGCGATCTCCGAATGGACCGAACTCCTCCCACGACAGCCGATGATCGCCGGGCGCCGGGTTCCGCTTCCACCCTGCTTGGTTTCTGGGATGCGGTGAGCGTGATCGTTGGTATCGTGGTCGGTGCGTCGATCTTCAAAGTGCCGGCCGATGTGTTCAACAATGTCTCCGGTCCCTGGCAAGGCCTCGGCGTCTGGTTGCTCGGCGGTGCGCTGTCGTTGGTCGGGGCGCTTTGCTACGCCGAACTGGCGACAACCTACCCCCGCTCTGGTGGTGACTACGTCTATCTCACCCGCGCTTTCGGCCCCCTGTCCGGGTTTCTGTTCGGCTGGGCACGGCTCGGGGGCATCTTGACCGGAAGCATCGGTGCGATGGCCTACGTCTTTGCCGATCACGCCGTCGATCTGTTTGGCATTGAACGTGAAGCAAACTATCAGTTTGCGATCGGTGGAGTACTGGTGTTGACGCTGGTGAATATGGGCGGCGTCTCCGTCGGAAAGACGGCACAAAACGTTCTCACCGTTCTGAAAGTGTTTGGGTTATCAGGAATCGTTCTTGTCGGGTTCGTGTGGGGAGGCGGCTACGAAGCACCGACATCTGTTCCCGTCGAAGCGTCGGGGGCATCGGGGACGCTGGGAATGGCGCTAATTTTTGTGCTGTATGCGTATGGCGGTTGGAACGATTCCGCGTACGTGGCTGCCGAAATTCGGGATCCCCGTCGAAACGTACCGCGTGCGCTGTGCCAGGGTATTGCTGCGATCACGGTGATTTACTTGCTCGTAAACGCGGGAATTCTTTACGGGCTGGGTTTCGAAGGCGGCCGAAGTTCCCGCACCCCGGCGGCTGACGTGCTCGCGTTGATCCCTGGCGAGTGGAGCCCCAATGTGATACGCGTTCTGGTGATGGTGTCGGCTCTCGGTGCTCTGAACGGCATGCTGTTTACCGGATCGCGCGTGCATGCGAGTATGGGAGCCGATCACCGGCTCTTCGCCTGGCTCGGAAAATGGAACACACGGACGGGGGCTCCGGTGTGGGCTTTAGCGACGGAAGGCGCCATTTCGATTCTGCTGATTCTCGCCATCGGCACACAGGCCGGCCGGGGTAGTATCGACGCGCTTTTCGAGCGGTTCGGCGCGAGCCTGATACCCTGGGAGAAATTTGAGGGAGGGTTTTCGACGCTGGTGATCGCCACGGCGCCGATTTTTTGGCTATTCTTCCTGCTGACGGGTGTATCGCTGTTTGTGTTACGGGTGAAGGACGCCGGGCGGGATCGCCCGTTTTCGGTGCCGCTTTATCCGTGGACGCCTCTAGTATTCTGTGGCACGTCGATTTACATGTTGTATGCCAGCATTGATTACGCCAGGAGCTTGTCGTTGATTGTCATCGCTCCGCTGCTACTCGGGCTTCCGGTTTACGCCATCAGTCGCAGCATGAATCGCCGGGCAACGCAATAATGTCGTTCGATCTTCAAACCGTGGCCACGTTCTTCGTGCTCTTCATATCAACGCTGACTCGCTCGACGTTCGGTTTCGGCGACGCACTGGTCGGGATGCCGCTGTTGGCGATCGTGCATGATGACGTGAGCTTCATTGCTCCGCTGATGGCAATTAAGGCCGTTACGATCTCGCTCATCATCGCGACGAAGGACCGGCACCGTATCGATCTGCCCAGCGCGTCGCGTTTGGTCATCGGGGCTGGAATGGGAATACCGATCGGCGTCATCTTCCTGTTGAAGGTCGAGGCGAGTTGGGTCAAGCTGATACTGGCGATTCTGATATTGATATTTTGCCTACAGTCACTTTTTCGGCGCGTGCCCTACCGAATTCAGTCGGAATGGCCGGCGCTGGGCTTCGGGTTTTTGGGTGGTGTTCTCGGCGGAGCTTACAATACCAGCGGGCCTCCTGCGGTCATGTTCGGTACGCTTCGAGGTTGGTCACCGGAAAAATTTCGCGCCACGCTACAGGGTTATTTTCTGCCGACGGGATTCCTCATTGCCGCTCTGCACGCGGGGGCGGGGCTGTGGACACAACGAGTGTTATTGTATTACGTCGCTTCCTTGCCCCTGGTTCTTGCGGCGATTTGGTTGGGACGATTTCTGAACCAGCGTTTTAAGCCACACGCGTTCGTACGTGTCATTCATGTGTTGTTGATGGTCATTTCCTGCGGGTTGATCTATACGGTGCTAATTAGCTGGTGACTCGAGTTTTCACGAGGCGTCATCGGCATTGAAAGCGGGACATGGACTCCCGTACAATCGTACAGAGCGATCGCGATCATCTATGCAGAGTTGCTATCACCACGTTAGCGCGTAGGCGATTGTGTGTGATCTCGATCGGACCGTGTTTGGAGAATTGGCTGCGCTGGGAGAAGCCGCGTGCATCGTTTCGTTGTTACCATCCTGCTTGCCGCCGCAACCGCCGCCACGGCGTCGGCGGAAGATGCTCTGTTCGAAGAACCGTCAGAGGGATACACGTCTGACGAGCGGAGTCACTGGTCGTTTCAACCGGTCGAGGCCCCTGCCGTACCAGAATTCAACGATCCTTCGAAGCAGGCGTGGATTCGAACCGACGTCGACGCGTTCATCCTGAGCATGCAGGATGAAAACGGCCTGCAGCATGCGCCACCGGCTGACCGGCGCACGCTCATTCGACGGGTCTACTACGACCTGCTCGGGCTACCGCCGACACCTGGCGACATCGACGTATTCCTTGCCGATCAATCAGCGGATGCGTACGCGAGTTTGATCGAGCGTTTGTTAGCCGACCCGCGATACGGTGAGCGCTGGGGACAGCATTGGCTGGATGTCGTGCGTTTCGCTGAATCGGAAGGCTATGAATACGATCGGCACCTGCCCGATGCCTGGCGGTATCGCGACTATGTTATCGCCGCATTCAACTCGAACAAGCCGTACGATCGATTTGTGATTGAGCAGCTCGCCGGTGACGAACTCAGCGCCCGGGGCGAAGGAACGGAACGCTCACGCCAGGAGGCTCAAATCGCTGCGGGCCTGCATCGACTCGGCCCGATTCGACGCAATGCCGGCAACACGCTTGTCGCATTCAGCCGCAACGAAGTTCTGACCGAGATGACCGACATGATCGGCTCGGGGTTCCTCGGCGTCACGCTAGGATGCGCCCGCTGCCACGAGCATGCCTTCGACCCCATCCGACAAAAAGACTACTACCGTCTGCAGACGTTTCTGGCGGCGACCCAGCCGTACGACCACCCCTTGACCGATGCTGAGACGCAGGAAAAGTGGAAGGCGCAGAACGACGCAATCGAAGCTGAGGTGAAACGGCTCAACAAGTCGCTCGCTACGGCAACGGGCGAAGCAAATACGCAGCTCACAGCCGAACTCACGAAGTTGGAGAGTGAACGCCCCGAACCTCCCAAGGCATTGTTCACCGTTCGCAATGTCGTGGCGGAGACGTCGTCGATACACGTGCTGAATCGCGGAAACGAGCGGCAGCCTGTGGGGGAGCCGCTGGGCATGCGGGTTTTGGGCGTGTTGCTTCCCGATGATACTACCGCGTTACCGGCCGAGACACCGGACCCCAAGACCAAGCTTGCCCGATGGATCACGAGTCCCGAGAACCCGTTGACGGCTCGCGTGATGGTCAATCGCATCTGGCACTATCACTTCGGTCGTGGTCTCGTCGACACTCCCAACGATTTTGGCGCGAACGGATCATCTCCCAGTCACCCGGAATTGCTCGACTGGCTCGCACATGCGTTCGTCCAGTCCGGTTGGGATATCAACGCCGTGCATCGGCTCATACTTCTCAGCAGCACGTATCGACAGTCGTCCCGTGTATTAGACAATGCGCACGAGGTGGAGGTCGATTCTGATAATCGGCTGTTGTGGCGTTTCCCTCGCCGCAGGTTGGAAGCTGAGGAAATTCGCGACAGCCTGCTGGCGATCTCCGGTCGGTTGAATGCGAAACGAGGTGGTCCGAGTATCATCGTTCCGGTCGATGACGAGCTGGTGAGCCTGCTCTACAAGCCGACGCAGTGGGCCGTGACGCCGGACGCTCGCCAACACAACCGCCGCTCGATCTATCTGATCGCGAAGCGGAACCTACGGCTGCCTTTCCTGGACGTCTTCGACCAGCCGAGCCTACAAACGAGTTGTGATCGGCGCATTGCGAGCACACACGCTCCGCAGGCATTGGAACTGCTCAACGGGCGGCTCTCGAACGAACTCGCCGACGCGTTTGCAGAACGGCTGCGGAGCGAAGCGGGTGAGAGTCATCAAGCGCAGATCGAACAGGCATTTGAACTGACGACCGGGCGACCGCCGACGAAACGAGAACGTCTGATCTGCGTGCAGTATTTGGAATCATCGCCACTTCAGGAGTTTGCGCTATCCATGTTCAATGTGAACGCCTTCTTGTACGTTGAATAACATGCTCCGACACGTTCGTCTCAATCAGAATCGTCGCCATTTTCTGCAGGAGTCTTTCTGCGGGTTGGGGTCGGTCGCGATGGCATCGATGCTCCGAGACGAGCGCGTCCGTGCGAGCGGAACGAACTCGCTGGCGGCTCGCGCCCCGCATCTCCTAAATGCGAAGGCGAAGTCGGTCATCTTTCTGTTCATGGCGGGCGGTCCGAGCCACATGGATACGTTCGACCCTAAGCCTTTGCTTAAAGAACTAAACGGCAAGCCTCGACCGGCCAGTTTTGGGGAGGCGAACTACCAATTCGTCCGGGACGATGCGCGGCTCTTGGGTTCATCACGGACGTTCAAGAGGCACGGTGAGAGCGGCATCGACGTCTCCGATTTGTTTCCGCACTTGGCTCGATGTGTCGACGATATGGCGATCATTCGATCGTGCTACGGCGACAAAGTTGTGCATTCGGCGGCGCAGTATGAGTTGCACGGCGGGCGCACGGTGCCCGGGTTTCCCAGTTTCGGGTCGTGGGTTTTGTACGGGCTCGGCTCGGAGAACAAGTCGCTTCCCGGTTACGTGGTCATGCCCGATCCCGACGGGGCGTTGGAAGCAGGGCAGCCGATGTACTCCAATGGTTTTCTTCCGGCCGTCTATCAGCCGACAATGTTTCGGTCGGGGCCGACGCCCGTTCGAAATCTCGCATCGCCGCCGGGTGTCTCCCTCGCTCAGCGCCGGAAGACGGTTGATCTGATTCGCCAACTCAACGAGATCAACCTCCGAGCCGACGACGACGAGTTGACGGCTCGCGTCAATGCCTACGAGTTGGCGTTCCGGATGCAAACGAATGCCCCGCACATATTCGAACTTTCCAACGAAACCCGTGAAACACTTGAATTGTATGGCGTCGGGAAAGAGCCGACCGACGATTTCGGACGTCGCTGCTTGTTAGCTCGGCGATTGGTCGAAGCGGGAGTTCGCTTTACGGTGGTCGTTTCAGGCGGCGGGCCGGGATCGCTCCAGTGGGATGCGCACTCCGACATCAACGAAAACCATGAGCGCATGGCCGGTCAGACGGATCGGCCGATCGCGGCGCTGTTGACCGATCTCAAACGGCGAGGCTTGTTGGACGAAACACTTGTGCTCTGGGGCGGGGAATTCGGCCGCTCGCCGGAATTGGAAAATCGCTCACCGGAGGAAAATCGACCGGTCGGTCGCGATCATCATAACCTCGGATTTACCATGTGGATGGCCGGTGGAGGGATCAAAGGCGGAGAAATTGTCGGCGCGACCGACGAGATCGGCTTGCACGCGGTCAAAGACCGCTGCCACTTCCGCGACATTCACACGACGGTGCTCCATCAGTTGGGGCTCGATCAAGACGAGTTGAGTTACTTACACCACGGACGCGACGAACGGCTCACGCTCGTGCATGGTCGGATCATCGAACAGATCGTCTGAACGGAAATCGTCTCCCATAACACATCGACTGCCGAAAATTGTTCGTCGTCCCATCACACATCAGACGAACGCCCTTAGGAAACCTTTGAAAGCGGGCTGTTCATGACGGAACCTTCTGAGACGGCGCCCCAGCGCGGATTTTGGGCGAGCGTTGGTCCCGCCATCATTACCGCTTCGGTTGTGCTGGGGCCGGGCAGCATTTTGGCCGCCTCCAAAACTGGCCATCAATTCGGCTATGAGATGGTGTGGCTGCTGGTGCTGGCCGGTATGCTGATGGTGGGTATGACGGCGCTATCGGCTCGGCTGGGCGTAACACTTGAAGGAACTCTTTGCAGCGAGTTGGCCCGTCGTGCGGGTCGCCCTGTGGCTGCGATCACCGGCCTTTCGCTATTTCTGATCGCCGCCTGTTTTCAGTTTGGCAACAACTTGGGCGTGCTGGCGGCTATCGAGCCGTTCTATTCTCAAGAGAGCACGAGTGATGGCTCATCGCTTAGAGTATCGGTGCCGATTCTAGTCATCGTGAATCTGAACATTCTGGTCATCGTCGCGTTGTTCGGATTTAGCGCACTGTATCAACCGGTGGAACGGTTGATGAAGTTCTTGGTCGGCGTGATGATGGTCGGCTTCGCAGCCAATCTGTTGATGGCGCAACCAAATATCGTCGAGATTCTGGCCGGCATGATTCCAGGTTTGCCCGAGGGCACGTCCGACACGATCCTGCCTCGTTGGCGGGAAGCCGCCGTTACCATGAGCAACGGTAAGGTCATCGACGAAGGCACGGTCGTCGACAAGTTTCGTCCGGTTGTCGCACTGTTCGCCACGACGTTTTCGGTGGCCGGTGCGTTTTATCAATCATATCTCGTCCGACAAAAAGGCTGGACGAAGGACAATCTTCACCGAGGTCTCGTCGATTCCGCGGTGGGAATTGGCGTACTGGGCCTGATCACGATGATGATCATGGTGACCGCTGCGGCGGTGCTACATGGCGATGACATTGAATTGAAATCGGTTGCGGACGTCGCTAGGCAACTCGAACCGGCCTTCGGCAAGTTCGCGATGTTTCTATTCTGTGCGGGCATTTTCGCGGGAGCCTTCAGTTCATTTCTTGTCAACGCGATGATCGGTGGATCGATTCTCGCCGACGGGTTCGGCTTAGGAGGCTACATCGACCAGCGCTGGCCCAAATTGTTCACCGTTCTCGCGCTGGCTATCGGCTTGAATGTGGCCATCTACGTTCACATGTCCGGTCTAAAACCCGTGAGGCTCATCATCTTCGCGCAGGCGATTACCGTGTTGGGCTTCCCACTCCTGGCCGGCGCCATGCTTTGGCTGGCCACCCGAGGAGACATGACGGGACCGCGGCGAATCCCGCTTCTGTTGAAACTGGCAGCTTGGGTCAGCCTACCAATTCTGCTGTTTCTGGCATTGCGAACCGCGATGACGTTGTTGATGCCGTTGATTTATTGACATGGCGGCAAGCAGCGCGCACTTCCTGCAGTCGTCTTTCGCACAATCTGCGCGACAAAACCACTCTGTAGCGTAAAGCGACAGCGCGTGGTATCCTCGGCGGGTCGTGTGACGATTCGAACGCGGCGATCGGCCTTCCAGACGGCGGACACCTCGACAATTCAACCACGGAGACTACGTGTCAGCCTCGCAGCACGACGACTCGAAGCAGCTCGCTCAGGACGGCCTCTCGCCGGTGCGCGGTGAGCATCAGGTCGTCTGGACGATCTGGCTGACCTATGGGGCGTTTTACTTCTGCCGGACAAACATCGCAGCCGCGGTGCCGGGAATGGAGTCGCCCGTTGACGAAGGCGGTCTGGGGCTGACCGGCGATCAAACCGGAATGATTCTCGCGTCGCTCAAGTTGGCTTACGGTTTGGGCCAACTGATCAACGGTCAGCTTTCCGAGCGAGTCTCTCCACGCGTCCTGTTGTCGCTCGGGATGTTCGGTTCGGCGGCGCTTAATGTCCTGTTCGGGTTCAGCACCGGGTTTTACTTCTTGTTGTTCGTGTGGGCTTGCAACGGCTATTGCCAATCGCTGGGCTGGACACCCTGCGTCCGTGTTGTCGGAAACTGGATACCCGCGCTGCGGCGCGGCAAGGCGATTGGAATCATCGGTACCGGCTACCAAGTGACGCTGGGGCTCACCTACCTGGTCGCTGGGCAGGCTGCCGAGGCGTATGGGTGGAGAGGCGCCTTTTACGTGCCAGCGTGTTTGTTGTGTGCGGCAGCGCTCATCATGCTCGTGTTTCTTAGAGAGACGCCCGAAGCGCACGGCAGAAGAGCCGCAGATGATCAGAATCTCGATCTGCACTCGTCGGCTCGGCAGGGGCCACAATCGTCATTCGCCGAGAACCTGTTGCTGACACTTTCGAATCCCGCGCTGTGGCTCTTGGGGCTTTCGTTGGGATTACTCAACGCCTGCCGATATGGCTTTCTGGATTGGGGAATCTCCCATTTGATGGAGGTCCAAGGCACAGGTGTCGGGAAAGCGGCCATCAAGTACGTTGTCCTGGCGGTTGGAGCGGTTGCCGGTTCGTTTCTCGCCGGCTGGGCCACCGACCGGTTCTTCGGCGGTCGGCGGGCACCCGTCATTTCCGGTCTGCTCGCGCTATTGGGCGTGCTCACGTTGTTTTACGAATCGATCGCCGCAAGCAGCCAAGAAGGAACCATGTTTTTGCTGGTGTTGATCGGGTTTTGCATTTACGGGCCACAAGTCCTGTTGGTTGGGACGGCTCCTGCCGACTTGGCCAAACGGGGAACGGCGGCCGCCGCCGCTGGGTTCGTGAACTTCGTGGGATACATGGGTGCCGCCGCCGGCGATGTTGTCACCGGGCATTACAAGCAAGAAGAATACGGTGGCTGGGAAGTGGCCATTTACATCTGGGCCGGCTGGGCGTTCGCTGCTGCCGTCATGTCGGCATTACTCTGGGGAGCGACGGCGACCACCGATTCCTCGGCACACGTGCATTCCGCCGAGACAGAAACCGACGCGCAATCGGAGTCATGAGTATGCAGGCGATTATTATCGGTGCCGGTCGCGGAAGCCGGCTGATGCCCACCACGGCCGACACGCCCAAGTGTTTTGCCCAGGTCGGCGACCGCCGAATTCTCGATTGGACGCTCCACGCGTTCGCCGAAAACGGCATTGATGAGATCGTCTTCATCGGCGGCTACCAGATCGACAAAGTTCGCGAGGCCTATCCGCAATTCGAGTTTCGGCACAACGACAATTGGCCCAACAACAACATTTTGGCGTCGTTGTTCTATGCGGAAGACCGCATGAGCGAACCCTTCATTTGTTGTTACTCCGACATCCTCTTCACGGTTGATTCCGTCGCTCGGCTGCTCGAAAGCCAAGAAGACATCTCGCTCGTAGTCGATACCGATTGGCTCACGCGCTACGAACACCGCACGGAACATCCCAGCGATGACGCCGAGAAAGTGACGGTGCAGAACGGGCTCGTGACGAACGTGCATCGCGATATCTCCGAGCCCAACGCGCACGGAGAGTACATCGGCGTGGCGAAGTTCTCGTCGGCGGGGGCGGCCCGGCTGCGACAGGCTTATCACGATTGCCGCGAAAAACACGCCGGCCAACCGTTTCGCGAGGCAAAAACATTCGAAAAAGCGTACTTGATACACCTCTTGCAGCACATGATCGACTCCGGCGAGCGAATGGTTCACGTCGACACCCCCGGCGGCTACATTGAAATCGATACACAAGAAGACTTTGAATACGCGCAGCGCGTTTGGGTGTGACGCGCTTCGCGTGATTGATCCGTCGGCAGGTGGCACGCACCGGGCGTCGTTTATATCCGAATACCGAGGACGATGATCTCATGAGCGAGACGAAATTGTTTCCCACGTCGGTCGTCGGCTCGATGCCGCGACCCGAATTTGTCAAGCATCTCATCAGCGACGATTCGGAGTATTCGCCCGACGAGTACGAGCGGCTCATGAAGTCGTCGATTCACGCGGTCGTCGCGCTTCAGGAATGCGCGGGGCTCGATGTCATTACCGACGGCGAGTGGTGGCGGAAGTCGTATATCGGCGTCATCGCAGAATTGGCACACGGATTCGAGTTGAGCACCAACCCGGCCGACGGCCGGCCGTGGACTGTTGTCGTCGACAAGTTGTCTGCCAAGACGCCCGGGTTTATTGCTCGTGAAGTCCGCTATTTGAAGCAAATTACCGGTCGCTCGATCAAGGCCACGCTCCCCGCTCCGGCGCTGTTGGGGGAACGGATGTGGAATGCCGAGAAATCGTCGCCCGCGTACCCTTCGCGAGACGACTTCGTCCGCGATTGCGTTCCCATTTTGCGGCGCGAAGTCGAGTTGCTCCGCGAAGAAGGCGTGGCGGTTGTGCAGATCGATGACCCGCATCTCTGCCTGTTCGTCGATCAGAACGTGCGCCAGAAATACGACGATGCCGAAAAGGCGTCCGATTTTGCGGTCGACATGACCAACCAGGTCGTCGACGGGTTTGACGACGTCAAACTAGCCGTTCATCTCTGCCGCCGCGCCGGCGCCCGCGCCCGCGGCGAAGCCCAGTTTCAGGGCGGTTACGACCCGATCATCCGGCAACTCAACAATCTGAAGGTCAACCACCTGACGATGGAGTTCACCACGCCTGGGGCCGGCGACATGGCTGTCTTTGAGCAGTTGAGGGACGATTTCGAGATCGGCTTAGGCTGCGTTAACTGCAACCCGTCCGAGATCGACTCAGCCGAGGCAATCGTGGCCCGCGTCGAGACGGCGCTCAAGCATCTCGCGCCCGAGCGAATCACGCTCAATCCCGACTGCGGATTCGCCCCCGGCTCCGCAGCCGTAGTGAGCTTGGACGAGGTCTACACCAAACTCGCCAACGAAGCCGAAGCCGCCCGCCGGTTGCGTGATAAGTACGGCGGTTAAGTGTTTGCTTCCAAACGGCGCAACGGGATGTCCGATTCAGAAATTCGGTACGGCTGGAGCGTGCGTCATGAACGTTTCATTCCACCCACCACTGGCCCGTCACTCCGCCGACAGCCAATCAAGCGAAAACCGGGCGAAGATGATGGTTTCGTAGGCTGATTTCTTGCCGCCTTCGTACAGGCAGCCGATGGTTTTGTCGGGCAGTACCGTCAGGCAGGAATAGGCGGCGGGGCCTTCGTGCAGGACGGCTGCCGTGGGCCAGGTTCTTCCCTCGTCCTCGCTGAGACGCACTGTGAGTTGATGTCGCTTGCTCGTTGAGGCCGGGTTTGAGAACAGGACGTAGTTCTCGCCCTCGTCGGCCGGTGATGTGTACCGCAGGTAGCTGGCCTGGCAGATTGGTTCGATGAGTGCCTTGTGGAACTCGAGTGCCGACCAAGTGCTTCCGCCGTCGCTGCTGTATGAGACGGCTCGCATGCCACCTTTCTCGGCGACCTTGCCAGCTCGGCCCCAGTAGTTGCGCATGTTGAGCATGAGCCTACCGTCGGCCAGTTCGATCACTTGGCACTCGTCGGTGTGTTTGTCGAGCGTGCCGCCCAAATTCCACGTGCGTCCCGAATCGTCGCTGTAGAAAACGTGAGAATACATGGCGTCGTGGCCGCCGGCCTTTTCGCGGTGGTCACAGGGAATGACCATGCGTCCTTGGTGTGCGCCTTGTGTGAGTTGAATGCCGACGCCCGGGCCAGTGGCGTACCAGCCCCAACTGGTCGGTTTGACGTCGGCGGTGATGTCGGTCGGCTTCGACCAGGTTTGGCCGTCGTCGGTGCTGTGGGTCATTAGCACGTCGTCGTTGTTTCGACAAAACGGCAGCCAGATCGTTCCCGTTGCCTGATCGACGACCGGGCAAGGGTTGCCGATGGTGACCTTCGCTTCGCCCCCCTCTTCGTAGACGAGTTCGAGAGACCCCCACGTCTTGCCACTGTCATGGCTGCGTTTGAGAACCAGGTCGAGATCGCCGTGGTCGCCGCCGCCCGTCTTTCGGCCTTCGCAAAAAGCCAATACCGTTCCCTCTTTCGTGACGATTACCGAGGGAATGCGAAACGTATGGTAACCCTCCTGCCCGGAGACGAAGACGTCACTCCGCGCGAAGTCGCCGTTAAACGCTCGTGCATCGCCGGCCGAGATCGTCAGCGATACGATTAAGACGAATGCCGCGACACCTTTGGTTTTGATCATCTTCGCGTCTCCAGAAGATCGGCAGGTCGTTAAAACAAGTCCGCGGTCGTCCACGCATTTCACGTCGCGCGATACGATGGCAATGTCAGGGATTAAACGTCATCGAAAACAGATCGGCGTTTTTCAACTTGAAGCGGAGCCGAACGGGCTTGCCCGCCAGTGCGCTGACGTCACCGCCGTTTTTCCACGCAACGCTCTGCTCGATTTCACTGCCACGCATGGGCCGGCAGTCGTCCAGGCTGAAACCGTCAAGAGGCTCGCCGTCTGCGTTTTGTAACTCGACACGCAAGCTGCCCCCTTTCTTTGTGGCGTAATTGACGGCCAACGATTTTCCGGCAAACGTCAACGGCTTAGTCAGCAGACTTCCGCCGGCATTCGAGCCGCGCACCGAGACAAAGCCGTCGACACGGTACTCAAATCGCCGCACGCGACTATCGGGACCGGTGTAATAGGCTTCGGTGGCGTAGACGGAAAGATGCATGTCGTCGCCGGGCAGCGACAGCAGGCCCCAGGTCATGTAGTTGCTGCGGTTGCCGCGCCGGTCTTTGGGCGCGTCTTCGGAAATCACCGCTTCCTTAAACCGATGAAAGGTTCGTCCGTCGCGGCTCGTCATCAAGACGGGCTCGACGCGGCTGTTTTCGTTGGGAAGATACCGCGTCGGAAATCCGATGAGAATGTGAGGTGCCCGCTCGTAAAAGCGAACGGCGTTTGTGTAGAGGTGCTCGCGCGAGGCCCCCGGGTAATCGAGCAAGACCGGGTCGGTCCAATGCACGAAATCTGTCGAGGTTCCCGTCATGACGTCGCGAACGCCGTCTGTAAAGATGCGGTGATACTCGCGGTACTTTTTGATGTGCGGATCCCAAAAAGCAAGGTTCTGCGAATCAAACGCGCCCTTCGTGATGACCGGATCGGGATGCATCAACGACCAGACAACACCGTCGGCCGATTTGAACACGTACAGGCCCTTCTTTCCTATCGGTCGCCCGCGCGAGATCGCCTTGTAACGGGCATCGGCGGGGCAGTCGGGGTTTTCATCCTTAAACGGCGTAAAGCAATGCGTGCCGACACCTCTCCAGACGATGTTGTTTTCCTTCGAACCATCGTACTCAAACAATCCCAAGGCCGGTTTCGTCCAGTGGATGCCGTCTTTGCTCTCGGCATAGCAGGTGACCTCGGGGTGGGTCGCCTTCTTCGTCTGTTCATCGAAATGCGAACCGCGGTAGTACATGCGGTACAGCCCGTTGTCGGCGAAGATCGAAAAATAAGCGGACGTGTTGCCTTCCCAAGGCTCATCGGTCGTTAGCACCACTTCTCGAGGCGTGGGCCTATGCAGATGCTGTCTCGCATCGCCGTCCAACCGGTCGATGAGGTGACTGTCGACGAACAATTCGAGCCTCGATCCGATGTCGATCGGTTCGTCCGCAACGTTGGTGGACGTCGTCATGCCGGCCACAACGAGGGCAAACATCGTCAATGAAGCAGTCTTCATGCTGGAGTCTCCCGATATCCATCGTCGCAGTGAGTGTGAAACGGTGCATTGCAATGTTCAGCATTGAATTTGTGCTAGTCGGTAATTGTGCCTATCAACACATGTTGTACGATCACCAACAGCGCGTATCGAGCATACCAGTTCCCGGTCGATCATCCAACGAAGGGCACCGGAGAGCGGTTGCCGGCGGCTCTGCCAGCTTCGCACGAGGCAGTACCGTTATTCGATTCGTTTCACATCGCGTACGCGCGGGGTACAATGGAGTGGCGAGAGTGCAGAGCTGATTTGAAAGAGTAAATGACCGGCGAAACCGAAACGGGAGAACTACGAAATGCCGTCGTTTTGTGTGACCTTTTGTTTGTTGGCAGCCGTGGGGAACGATCTTCCGTCGGATTACGTGTTGCCGGAGCCGCCGGGTGAGTTTGTCGGCGCGTCGGCTGTTGGCGAAGCCGGGGGAGTCCGCGTTCGCTCGGGTGATCCGCTAATCGCCACGACGTACTTCTATTGGTACGACGAAAAGACCAAGGCACACATCGTCGACGGTGACGGTAGCGACGCCTTGACCGATCACCCACCGACGCTCGAAGGATTCAGCTACAAAAACGTCTCCTGGCACGCCGAGCAACTCAACGACATGATCGCCGCCGGCATCGACGTCGCGATGCCGGTCTACTGGGGGAATCCCGGCGGCGGCTTCGAGTGGAGCGATGCCGGTCTGCCGAAGCTTGTGGCTGCCCGAAGGCAGTTGCTCGATGCCGGCAAGAATCCTCCGGCGATCGGCATGTTCTTCGATACGAGCACGCTGCGCCATAACGCATCAGGTTACCACGTTGATCTGCGAACACCGGCCGGTCATTCCTGGTTCTACGGCACCATTCGCAACTTCTTCTCGTTGATTCCGCCCGAGCACCGCGTGCTGATCGACGGCAAGCCGTTGGTGTTTTTGTACGCGCCCGACTTCGCCAAGGGCGTGGACGACACGTTGTTTCCCGCAGTCCGCAAGATGTTTCGCGCCGATTTCGGCTCCGATCTGTATCTCGTCAAGATGTTGCCTTGGCCGGGCAAGGCCGATAGCCAATACATGTGGGGCGGGGCGATTCGTCCCCGGTACTGGGAGACGGCGGCGATCGGCCCCGGCTACGATCATTCCGCCGTTCCCGGTCGTCAGCCGCTGGTGACCGATCGTGAAGACGGCAAGTTCTACTCGCGCGGCTGGGAGGCGTTGTTGAGCCAGAACCCGGCGAGTCGAGCGTGGCTGGTGCACGTCGAGACATGGAACGAGTTTCATGAAGGAACGGAGATTTGCGAGACGAAGCAGTACGGACGCACTTATCTCGATCTGACGCGGCAGCTTGCCGACCTGTTCCACGCGCGTCGACAGGTTGAGCCACTTCAATTCACGCCGCTGCCGGACGTGATTTCCGCCGCTCCCGATGAGCCACGAGGCATTGAGGTCTTTCCGCATGATCCAGGTGACGGGATCGTTGTCAAAAAAGAGGTCAGCGGCACGGTGGCGTGGAGCACGGCCGCGTCCCGCATTTCGCCGCAGAATCGGTATCTGTACTTTTCAGTCGACGACAAGTACGGAATGTCCGGCAACGAGCGGCTTGAAGTGACGGTCCGCTATTTCGATGCCGGGCCGCAAGAATTCTGGTTCGAGTACGATTCGAACGATCCCGAATTTAGCGGGTTGCCGCAGGCATTTCGCCACGGCCACGTTCAGCAAGTGGGTGATTCCGGCACGTGGAAAGAGGCGACGTTCACGATTTCGCAGGCACGATTTGCCAACCGGAGCAACGGCGCCGATTTTCGTTTCGGCTGTCGTGATGCCGACATGGTCGTTGGCCATGTCGCTATTCGGAAGTTGACCGCGAAGTGACCCGACGACGTCAGCCGAATTCTGCATAAATTGAAAGACGGCGCGCTATGCCGGCAGGCGACAGGTTCCGACATCAAGTCTACACGAGTGCGCCACCCGCGGCTGTTTACGATGTGCTACAGGCAGTCGCTGGCCCCGGCGTTGGTTCTGAGGAATTCCTGCGTCGGATGCGTGCCGTCGGCGACCGATTTCGTGCTGCCGGCGTTTCGGCCGTTTATCTTGTGCATGGAACGTTTGTGGGCGCCGATGCTGCGGGATTCGGGACGGAGCTTTCCCGCGCGCTGCCTGGTTTGGGCGACAAAATTCGACAACTGAACAAGAAATGGATCGACGTAGCGGTCGGTGACCACGGCAACTACTCTCGGCAGTTCGCACAGCTGTTCGAAGACTCGATCAACGAAGGCCCGGGAGAACGAATTCCGGTTCGCCTATTTACTTGGTCGAGCGAAAATCACCACATCGGGCGGGCCGATGCCGCGGTAAGGCTGTTGGACGAATTGGACCGGCTGCCGAATCCGGAGCGAATCCTCCTATGGGGGCACAGCCACGGCGGGAACGTCTTTGCGCTGCTGACGAATTTGTTGGCCGGTGATGAGGAAACGATCGATCTGTTTTTCGAAGCCGCTCGCGTCTATTTTCGTCAGCCGCTGATGAGGCGCGTCGATCTGCCCCTTTGGCAAGAGGTATGGCAGCGGTTGAAGAGGCCAGAAGGGCCGTTGGCCAACTCAAAATGCGACTTCGTCACGTTCGGCACACCCATTCGTTACGGCTGGGACTCAAACGGTTACTCCAGCCTACTGCACTTCATCAATCACCGGCCGTTCGAAAACGTGCCCGAATATCTGTCTCAATTTCCGCCGAGCGCAACAGATGTGATAAACGCGGTCGATGGTGATTACGTGCAGCAGCTCGGTATCGCGGGAACGAACGTGCTGCCGGGCATTCTCGCCTGGCGGACTCTGTTAGCTGACCTGCGTCTCAATCGGCTCTTGCAACCGGGTCTTCGTGCGCGCGACCTGTACGACCGGCTCAAGCTGGGAATGCGGGTTCCGGAGGAGGGAACGACGCTCTTGGCCGACTACGGACCACCGCAGGGGCACATCGCGCAGCACCATGCCGGCCACGCCGTATATACGCAAACGGACTGGCTGCTCTTTCATGCCGAGCAGACGTCGGCTTTTCTGTATGGATCGAACGACGGGGCCGATCTGCCGGGAAATGGTTAGAACGAATTGGCGCCTACATCTTCGACGTGCGATCGATGATGTCATGGCGCCGGGAATCGCTGTCGCTTCAAAAGCACGCATAGCTAATACGCTAGGGCATAACCGTCGCGGCGCGGGTCGGCGCCGGCGAGTCGGGTTCCGGTTTTCGGGTCGATCATCACCGACTGGCCGCCACCGACGTAGACTGAGAAAGCGTCAAGCAATTCCAACGCATGACCGCGCGACTCGAGTTCTGCGCGCACGCTTGGATCGACACGGTCTTCGATCTGCATTCGCGTCTCCTCCCACAACCGAAACCGGGGGGCTTCGATGGCCATCTGCGGATCGGCACCGAACTCCACAATGTTGAGTAGCATCTGCGTCGTCGTCTGAAGAATTCCCCAGCTTCCCGGCGTGGCGATCGAGAACCAGAATTTCCCGTCTCGATGAACCTGAACCGGCGCCATGCAGCACGACCAGCGCTTGCCAGGCTCGATTCGGCTCGGTTTGTGGCAGCCTCGGTCGATTTCGGTCCACCAGATGAAGTTGTTTAGCAGTATGCCGGTGCCGGGAACCATGACACCGGAACCGAAGCCGTTGCCGAGCGACTGCGTAATGCTGGCAACGTTCCCAGCGGCGTCGACCGCGCTCAAGTGCGTCGTCAGACCGTCAATCCGTCCGGGAGAGACAACGTCGGCCGCACGTAAGCCTCGCCAGCGTTCGCCTTCACTTTGCGACGCGGCCATGGGGTTAATTTGTTTGCGACGAGCTGCGGTGTAGTCGTCACTTAAGAGTCGATCGAGAGGAACCGGATCGAATTTGGGGTCACCGCTGTGTTCAATGCGGTCAGCGACGGCCAACTTCATCGCCTCGCTGAGCAGATGAATGTACTCGGCCGAGTTGTGACCGAGAGACACGAGATCGAAGCCTTCGATCAGCTTGAGCGTCTGCAGAATCTGAAAGCCTTCGTTGTTCGGCGGGCAGGTTCTGACGTTGATGCCGCGATAGTCAACGCTGATCGGTTCGTCCCACTCGGGTTGATAGCCGGCCAAATCGTCCCGACTGAGCAGACCGCCTTGCGATTGGAGAAAGTCACACACGGTGTTGCCGAGCGGACCTTTGTAAAACTCATCCGGACCGCTCGCGCACAATCGCCGATACGATTCCGCCAGGTCGGGCTGCCGCAACACCGCACCGAGCCGATTGGGAACCGACTCGAACACATCCTTTCCGGCAGGATTCAATCGGGGCAGCGTTACCGCGATTCGATCGACGTTGAATGGATGGAGAGGGAAGCCCTCTTCAGCGAAACGGATCGCCGGTGCGAAAACGTCGGCGGCCTGTTTAGTCCCGTGCGCCCGTAGTGCTTCGAACCAGCCCGCGATGTTTCCGGGGATCAAACAGGCCTTCGGGCCGATCTCCGTCTCATCGGGAGTGAAGCGGTCGGCCGTCGCCGCGGCCGGCGTATTGCCGCTAAAGTTGAGAACCTTCGTTGTTCCATCCGCTACGTGCAACAACAGGAAGCCCACACCGCCGGGGCCGCTCATATAGGGCTCGACAACGCCGAGAGTGGAAGCCGCCGCGACCACGGCGTCGACAGCGTTACCGCCGGTGCGAAGCATGTCGAGGCCCGCCTGACTGGCAAGCGGATGAGCCGATGCGACCGCGCCGTGCCGGCCGAGAACGACTGGACGCGTGGCTTTCCAGGAAATCGAATTCGTCATGGCCTTCTCATGCGGTGGTCATCTGTGAAAAGCGTTAAAGCCTCAACTGATTCCATGTACCGTTTCGTCAGCGTTGTGGCGGATTCACTGAGCCAATCACCGCATCAGGTCATTCTCTGTGGTCGCCCTCGTGGATTCCGTAGATGTCATCGGAATCGTTAGAATTCTGCGAGTTCGTGTCTTCGGCTCGTTGCTGATCTGAACGCGGCGCTACGCTCGGCTGCTCTTCGACCGTCGGCAAGGGTATAGGCGCGTCGAGCGGTGAGTTTGCTTCTGTCGGGACGGCGATTTCGTCGAAGTGCTGATCGGTCGCACCGAAAAAACGTTTTCGCACTATCGATTTTCCAACGCGGATAAATAGTTCATTTCCGCGCGTTCGCAGATGCGGGGTCTTCGTTCGATTCCGGTCTTCCTTACAGCGTCGAAATTCCAGCGTGACGTGAGTCTTGCGCCGCTTCCGATATCCCACGAGAAATCCGGCAAAGAGCATGGCCGGAATCCACCACTTGTTCCAAAGGAAGATGCCAAGAACCAGCCCTGCTGCAAGTCCTAATAGCGGGGCGCGGATGGCTAATGTGTAGTCGTTGAGGTCACGCTCGTCATGGATGGCTGGTTCGTCCGTGTCGGTACCGCAAACGACGCAACATTCCGGCAGTGTGACGTTCCAGCCTGAATCTGTCGCGGTGGCGCCTTCGTACTGCTCGTCACGGTCAAGGCGGATGTCGAGCGACGGTGAAAAGGCCTGATCGGTGGCTTTGTCGCGAATTTCCCGCCACAGGGGGCGCCGATGGAGCCAATAATAGCCAAACGCGTCGCGCACAAAATGTAACAGGGCCACCAGAACCTTCTTCGAACGCTCAATTGGGCTCTGCGCCTTGGGATTCTGCTCAGTCGTTGATTGCGGACCGGCTTCTTCTCTGGTGGGATCGGAGGCAGATTCCTTCGACGGGTTGGGTTTCCACGTGCTCTGCCCTGCTTCGACTTCGCCTTCGCGGGGAATCGTGATCGGCTCGCTGCACTTTGGGCAACGCATCTCGGGGCTCGATTTGCCTTTGACCACCAACTTGGCTTGGCAATTCGGACATGTCACACGTGTAGGCACGAATGCACCGTCAAATTGTGTTTTTGTAGGTTCGATAAAGCGACATCGAGCACGGGCGTCTTGTCAGCTCTCACCATCAGTTCACCACGACGCGACGAAAGAGCACTCGGACAGACATGCTGACTGGTCGCGTATGGCAATAGACGCCTTACGGTTCTCGGTATCGTTCGTCAATCGGGCTGCCACACGGCCGACAAACACAGATCAGCCCGTGTCGGTCATTACGATATCCCGCGCCACGCGGTATTGCAACGCGTGGAGCGTGATCACTTGAGAACGCGGAGCTTGATGTTCTTGAACCAGCAGTCGGCGCCGTGGTCCTGCAAACCAATAAAGCCTTTGCGGGGATGATCGGCGTAAGCCGTCGGGAATTTGTGCCGACTGCCGTCGGGTCGAACATTGGGTTTCGTCCACTCGTCGAGATCCAACTGCGACACCTTTTGATCGTTGAGTTCGACCGAGACATTTGCTCCATCACAGGTAAGCACGATGTGGTTCCACCGTCCGACCGGGTGCATGGCGTTCTTCTTCGGCTTGACCAGATCGTAGATCGCCCCGGTGTCGTGAAATCCGGCGGTCTGCGTGTCGTCGACGGCGATTTCGAGTCCGTTGTAGCCGACGTCTTTGCCGGGCAGAGGCTTAAGTGGCCACGTGCGGAAAAAGATCCCGCTGTTGCATCCGCTGCTAATCTTGAAGTCGAGCGAGAGCACAAAATTCTCAAAAGGCTTCTCGTAGATCATCATGTAGGCGCCACACTTGTGCGGATTGATCGCGCCTTGCTCCACGGGGCGCTTGCTCGGTTTGAGGTCGTTCCGCGTCCAACCGGCGAACGTGCCGTCGAACAACAACAGCCAACCGTCGTCGGCTTCTTGGGGCGACAGTTCATTGTCGGCCGCGGCGAGCGGCGGGACGCAAATTGAGAGCATTGACAATATCAGCAACCAACGCATCGCGACTCTCCGATCACTTCCTGAATTGTAACTACCTGCGGTGTTAGGTGCAGTTCATGGTAACGTCGTCCCCGCACCGCACGCAAATCTGGTTTTGAGCTGCTTGGCACCTGGCCGACGCGTAAGTCAATTCCGCACCGTGTTCACCAATCGCTGTGGTACACGATTTCCGTACGCTTCCACCTTCCAACGGCAACAGTCGACAGCAGTTGTGGACGATTGGCGTTGACAATACGGTGAAACTGCGGTTTCCGCGAAACAACACTTTCACGGGCGCGAGATTGGAAATATCGGGCTCATTCGGCCCGGAGAGCCGATGTGGCCGAAATGCTCCCCTTGCGAGCCTTGTTCGGCGTCGTTTATGCTGGTAGGTGGCTCTGGGCCGGCCATGTCATCAGGAGCTTTCTCGAGACTCGGCTGTGGCGCGTGTTGATGCAGCAGTCAAAGCGTAAGCGCCCCTCAGCTATGGGTCTTGAGACGATCCCGATAGTAGGCGAGTCGCGAATGCGGCCGTCTCCCTTCTCGATGTCAAAGTGTTAGCCGTCCTCATCACGGCAACGTTGATCCGCAGGCCGTCCGTGTCAGATCAAACCGTAAATACAGGCGCTTTCCTCGTTCTCCGTGATCATCCCGACTCCGGAAATGTGTTTCGCCTTGCGCCCGGGCAGGTGACGACAATCGGTCGTTCTCCGACGAGCCGCATTGTATTAAACGACGAAATCTGCAGCCGCAAGCATTGCGAGGTCTTTCAGAGCAACTCAGCCTGGACGCTGCGCGATCTTGGTAGCCGCAACGGAACGCTCGTTGACGGAGAACGTATTAGTGCCGACTGGGAACTTCGCGATGGAGAACGGATTCGCATTGGCGGCTGCGAACTTGACTTCACCCATGATCCATCGCGTCGCAGCCAGGCATCGACTTCGCTGGATAGCGATACCGAGACAGAGATTCCGGTTTTGGAGAATTCGCCGGAAGCCGACTCGAAGCCATCGATCGTGCACCGCGCCCGGCAATCGCGATACCTAGACGCCGATGCGACTTGGGACGAGATTCGTGACCAGACGAGTCAGGAACTCGCCCGTCTGTACCGTTTGGGTCTTGAAATGGGAACGGCTTCAAATGTGAACGAACTGGCGAACGTTGTATTGGCGGGCTTGTTTTCAGCGACGAGTGCCAATATTGGTGCTGTGCTTTTGCTTCCGGAAGGCACCGCGACGTCGGCGGTTATCGACGAACTCACGGTTGTGGCCTACCGGACGGAGGAGGACCTGGCGTACGAGCAGGTTTCGTCATACCTCTCGCGAATGGTGCTCGAAAAGCAGGAGGCCATTCTCGCTCGCGACGTTGCCGGCGACGCCCGGTTGGCGACTCGAGATAGCCTGGGAGAAATTCAGGTCGCGAGCGTGATCTGTGCGCCTGTTCGTTCGGAATCGAACGTGTACGGTCTGATCCATCTGTACTCGACGAACCCGAACAACCGGCTGGAGCCGGAGGACATGGAGTTCACGCTGGCGGTTGCCGATCAGATGGCGGCTTCTCTGGGAAATGTTACCGAGAAAGAATCGCTCGCCGTCGGACTCGCCCGAGCACATCGTGCGAACCGAACGCTGCGGCAACAACTGGAAATCGACGCGGAGCTCGTTGGTGAAAGCCGCTCGATCGAGCAATTGCGGGCCGGCATCGAGCGGGTTGCGCCGACTGACGCAACGGTCTTGATCCGAGGGGAGAGCGGTGTCGGGAAGGAACTTGTGGCGCGGGCCATTCATTTCGGTAGCAATCGGCGTGAGGGACCATTGGTCTGCCTCAACTGTGCTGCGTTGAGTGAGAGCCTGCTCGAGAGTGAATTGTTTGGGCATGAGAAAGGAGCTTTTACGGGGGCCACCGAGCAAAAACCGGGGAAATTCGAGCAAGCTCACACGGGCACTCTCTTTCTTGACGAAGTGGGTGAGATGAGTCTCTCCATTCAGTCGAGATTCCTTCGCGTGCTGGAGGGGCATCCATTTGAGCGCGTCGGCGGTGGAACCTCGATCCAAGTGGACGTACGCGTCGCCGCGGCCACCAATCGTGACTTGGAGCGGGCCATCGACGAGGGAAGATTCCGCAAAGACCTCTATTTTCGCTTGCACGTGGTAGAAGTCCACGTCGATCGGCTGAGCGAGCGTCCGACCGACATCCCAATACTGGCCGAGTACTTCTTGGATCGCTTTTCACGTCAAACCAATCGCCCGCTGGAGGGGTTTACCGACGAGGCACTCGAGGTGCTTTCACATTATGACTGGCCGGGAAACGTCCGTGAGCTGCAAAACGCGATCGAACGCTCGGTCATCCTGTGTGCTGGGCCCTTGATAACGGCCTCGGACATCCGTCTATCGGCTCTCGGTAAGCGTGTGCCCGGCGAGGCTGTGGTGCCTCTCGAAGGAACCTTCCAGAATGCGACGCTCGACGAGGTTGAACGTCGGCACATCCTGTCAACGCTGGAAATGACTGGCTGGAACAAGTCGCGAGCCGCTCAAATTCTGTCGATTGAGCGCTCAACGCTGGACCGCAGGCTGAAACGCTACAACATCAGCCGCCCTAGCTATTGACGTGCTCGACGGCACAGGGATGCATCGAGCGACGTACGCGAAACCCCGAATACGCGGTATTTGTAGTCGCCATACGCTGGCTTGTTGTGAGTCAAATTGCCTTCGGCTGGCGGGCTGCGCGACCAATTGTGGTCGTTTTATGAAATTGAAAAGATTTTTGTTGACTTTTTGATGAGATCTTTCAAGAATCAGTAAAGCCGATTTGGTTCGGTCCAGCCTGTTTCCCGCCCCAGTTGAGAACGCTCTCGAACCTTGGAGTTCCCGAAACTCACCCTCTTGATCGACAATTGGGTGGCGTCGCGTTTCGGTAGAGACCGTGTTTTGGAGAGCATAGGTTTTGCTTCGAAGCGGGAATATTGTGCATTGTGTTCGGTATAAACGTCTGTTCTCTTGAAGTTTGGAGCGAGTGGAATGTCGTATTCGGTGGAGGCTGATCCCGGATTTGAAGTGGAAGTTGCATTGAAGGATGTCAATTCGAGCGTCTTCGACAGCTACCAAGGACTGTTCGAAGAAGAGGAGTTCATCGCTCTCGGCCTGACGCCGTCAGGGCCGACGCCTGCGAAGCCGGGTTCAATGGATAAGGTCAAGATGCTCGCGGCACGGTATGCGGTCGGTTTGCCTCTCTGGCACGACAAGGACTGCTACGATCATGGTCCCAAGGTAGCGGGGGTCATCGAGGAGTAAGGTCCAAAACGGCCACATCTCAATGAGATCATGTCAGCCCGGGTTCTTGGGGTTGCGGATTTGACGTCCGCATGACTTCAAGAACCCGCGTTGCGTTATCGCCCGGAGTTTTCATCGGTCGGTGCACAAAATTCGCACACGGGCTGCCCATTCGCACGGCGTCTGGAGGCCGGGGCTTCGTCGCTCGTTGCCTGGCGATTTTCGCGCAATCATCGGCTTTTTGGGGACCAGAAACGGATCTTCCGGGCGACATTTACCGCTGGCATGAAATGTGCTTTCGACTCATGCGGGAAGCGATTAGCGGGTCGTCGCTTCACGTTTCCCGACTCTCTCCCCTGCAACTGTTACTGCGTCGGTCGAGTTCAGCGGGCCAGGCCGGCGAGACTCACGACAATCAGAAAACGTACCGAATCTTCATCCTGCCGCGTGGAAAATGCCCTTTTTTCGCCGATGCTACTTCGAAGGAGTGTCCTGAATGCTGACTGATGGAGCGTCAATGACATGCTGCCCTGAATCAAAATCCGCCGCGCTGCGCGAGCAGTTGCTCCAAAAGGTTCATTGTAAGACTTACCACCAAGTGCGCGATTTGCAAGTCCGGCAAGACGGTCGGCGCGTCGTCGTCACGGGAACCAGCCGCAGTTACTACGTCAAGCAACTGGTCACCCAGGCTGTCTTGACGTTGGCTCCGACGCTGAAGCTCGACAACGAAATCCACGTCAACACGGGCTGCTGACTTTCCTCCTGTCGGCCTAACTTTGTCCGCCGGCCTCGCAGATCGGCTTTCGCCGTGCCCCGTTGTCAGTCTTGATTTTCGATTCGCAACAATTGTGACTCGGTGCGAACGAGCAGGGCCGAGTCGACCACCGCGTACGAGGCCAGCGTACGAGCATTCACGTTGTTTCGGGCGACTTCGACGTATTCCGAACCCGGCTCGATGATGGTTGCCTCCCCTTCTTCGCTGAGCAGGTAAATTCTGCCGTCGGCATAGAGCGGTGAGGCGGAGAAATTCCCGCCGACTCGTTCGGTCCATCGCACTTCACCCGATGCCGCATCGAGACAGCTCGCAATTCCCTTATCGCTGATGGCATAAAGATCGTCACCGATTACCAGCAGTGATGGAGTATGAGGCACGGCGCGGGCGGTTTGCCAAGCGACGTGTGTGTCGGTGACGTCACCCGCTCCATCGGGGCGGATCGCCAGCAGATGAGAGCGGTCGAAACTCGTGCAAATGAAAACCAATCCGTGGGCGTAAACGGGACGAGGAACAACCGAGTATCCGGGATGCTTGACCATCCAAATCTCGCTCCCATCGGCCGGGTCGTAGGCGACAACCGAATTGGCTCCCGTGCTGATGATCTGTTTCTGCCCGCCGACTTCGATCACCAGCGGCGTGCTGAAGGCGAATCTCTTGACGACTTCGGTTGCCGGCCGTTCCTTTTTCCAGCGAATATCCCCATTCTTGCGGTCGAGGGCCACAACAAACTGCACGTCGTATCCATCGCAGCTTACCACGATTAGATCATCGGCAAACACGGGGGAGCCGCCGCTGCCATGACGTGGCTCATACACGACGTCACGGTTCTTCCAGACGATTTTTCCGTCGAGCGTCAGGCAGGCGGTTCCGTTCGTTCCGAAGTGGACAAATACGAATTCTCCGTCGGAGATGGGTGTGGGGCTGGCATGCGAGTTCTTGCCGTGGATTCGGCTCGTCGAATCGTGCTGCTGCTGAAACACTTCGACATCCCACAGCGTCTCGCCGCTGCCCGCCTGAAGACAGATTGTCCGCAACGAACGATTTCTCGAATCGGGATCATCCGACGACCCGACGGCGGTCGTCACAAAAATGCGATCGCCCACGAGAATCGGCGAGGACCAACCCTCGCCCGGAATGTCGACCGCCCAAGTGACGTTTTCCCGATCACTCCAACTGACTGGCAGATTCTTCGCCAGCGAGTGGCCTTGCCCCGTCGGGCCTCGGAACTCACGCCAATCTTCCGACCGGACTGTAGTCGTGACGGTCAACAGCAAGATCAACCATCCCAAGTGTCGAAGTTTCATGTTGAACAAGGGGGCGCCTCTCATTCCTATTGGTCATCGAAAGCAGGTTCTCTCGTACCGGCACTCGGCAGTCCAGCATGTGTTGCCCGTGACAATGCGACATTCCGGCTGACTGTTGAAGGCGATCGCAATGCGGTGAGCGGATGGTCCGGCGTTCCGTTGCGTCTAAGCATCTTCGATCGCAACGATTTCGACGCTGAGGGTGCCGCTGGGGATTTCAACGTCGGCTTTGTCGCCGACTTTTTTGCCGATCAAGCCTTGCGCAACTGGGCTGCTCGTCAGAATCTTCATGATCTCGCCGTCGTAGTCTTCTTCTCCCGGGCCTACCAACTCATATTTCTCCTCCATGCCATCGGACAGGTCCTTGACCGTGACGATCGATCCGAAATTGACAATTCCCTTGGGCATTGTCGACTTATCGGCGATGTAACAGTTTGCCAGTTTCGTCTTGAGTTGATTGATCTTGGCCTGCAACATTCCTTGTGTTTCGCGTTGACCGTGGTATTCCGCGTTCTCGCTCAAGTCACCTTCAGCCCGGGCCTCGGCAATCTTTTCGGCGACTTTTGGCATCTCTTCCTGGTCGAGCTTACGGATTTCTTCTTTCAGCTTGTCGAAGCCCTCTCGGGAGATGGGTTGCCTTTCCATCACTGACGACGCTCCTTTCGGTGCTGCACGATACTCTCGAACATGTCTCAACGGGCTCTGATACGTAACGATCGCTTTCGGATGATATACATCAACCACCGTTACACTAGCGTATTGAGACGGCCCTTTAGCGATAACCGGTCTGCGAAAAGAAATACGGGCCAACGGACCGCCGAACCCGATTGAGACGCTCAGCCTGCGTTCAGATCGGTTCAGCCTGTCGTTGCCCGTACGGGTAATTTCAGGTTTTCCGCGTGTATTATGAAGCCACGTCAAAACCCGGTTGTGGACAAATCTCGGCCTGGAAAAAAAGGGGGCTGATTTGGCAACGGAGGGTTTTGACGCTACTTCATGTGATTTTGTTAAGTGTCATCGCGACGCCGATCGTCCGGCATTCGCGTACAAGTCTTCTGGCCGGAATCACTCGATGTCGAGCCGAGTTCGAAACGGGTTATCGCAGACAGCAAATCGCTGCACGCCTGCTTCAAGTCCACACTTAGATTACCGCAAAAAGCCGGGAGAATCTATCCGATTTCCACCCAACTTCCCTGACGGGCGCTATTCAAGACGGCCTCGCAAACCTTTTGCGTCTCCTGGGCGTCGCGGAACGTGGGACTGGCCGGCTTGCCGGAGGACAGTCCTTCGAGGAAATCAGCCACTTGATGGACGAACGTGTGTTCGTAACCAATCTGCAGCCCGGGAACCCACCATTTGTCCATATAGGGCATGTCGCCGTCGGTAACGTGAACCGACCGCCAGCCTCGGACGAGCGAATCATCGCGATGATCGAAGTAGTTCAGGCGGTGCAGGTCGTGCAAATCCCACGAAATCGACGCATGCTCACCGTTGATCTCAAACGTGTAGAGCGCCTTATGGCCGCGCGCATACCGCGTCGATTCGAACGTCGCCAACGATCCGTTGTTAAATCGGGCCAAAAAAGCACACGCATCATCAATGTTGACCTGCTGCACCTTGCCCGTCAGTGCGTGTGTTCGCTCTTTGATGAACGTCTCGGTCATCGCGGTGACGCTACTAATGCCTCCGTTGAGCCATAGTGCGGTGTCGATACAGTGTGCCAACAGGTCGCCGGTCACCCCGCTTCCAGCCACGTCGGCATCGAGCCGCCAGAGTCCTTCACCCCCTTGCGGCAGTTCTTCCGAAATCGTCCAGTCCTGAAGGAAAACGGCGCGGTAATGGAAAATTCGGCCCAAACGACCTTCGTCGATAAGCTGCTTCGCCAGGGTGACGGCCGGAACGCGGCGATAGTTGTACCACACCATATTCGGCACGCCTGCCTTTTCGACGGCGGCGATCATCTCCTCGCCCTCGGCCGGATTCATCGCCAGCGGCTTTTCACAGAGTATCATTTTGCCCGCTTCGGCGGCGGCAATCGCCATCTCCTTGTGCAGATTGTTTGGCGCGCAAATGTCAACGGCGTCGATATCGTCGCGCTTCAGCAGTTGATTCCAATCGGTCTCGACCGACTCATAGCCCCACGTCTGGGCGAATTCCTTCGCCCGATCTGCATTGCGGGCGCAAACGGCCTTCAAAACAGGCCGGTATTCGAGATCGAAGAAATTGTTTACGCGGCGGTACGCGTTGGAATGAGCGCGGCCCATGAACCCGTAGCCGATCAACCCGATATTAAGTGGCTTCGTCATGCTTGGTGTCTCTTGATGTGTTTTGGTGTCTATCTGATGTTGATGAAATTGGTGTGCCTGGATGCGATGGCGACGTCGGGAAACTCGTTATGACAGGCAGTGGCCATCACACATCGTGACGTCAACAAAACAGGCAATTCATGTCACGCGATATACTGATTCAACTTTCGCTCCAGCCGTGGGCCTCGCGAACGGCAACCATGGCTGCCAGAATGTCGTTCCACGTCTGCGGGTTCATCATCGTCTCGTTGGGAAACATGCAACCGTCCCAGCAAATGTGACGCGCCGTCTTGGTCAACTCGCCACTTTCATTTCGCAGCCAAAGGCCGGCGTCACGAGCGATGTCGAGTTTGCCGTTCGGATCATTCGGCAAGCAGTGCCGGCCGGTTTTGTCGTGTGAGCCGGTGCCATGCACGGTCGCGTCGTTCTGGGCGACGTGAAAATCGATCGTCCAAGGCCGCAGCGCCGCCGTGAGAGTGGCCAGGCCCTGCTCGAACTGTTCGCTGTCGTTCCAATCGAAATCTTCGGGCAGTATCCGGTCGTCCGGCGCGTTGTAACCGAGTAGATAAAGCAGCGTGTGCGCCATGTCGGCTTGGAAGCCGAGTGTCTTCGGCCGGTCGACGAGTTCCAGCAGTTTGACCATCCACTTCCAACTGTGCATGGCGCCCCAACAGATTTCGCCTTCGGCCGCGAGCCGTTCGCCAAATTCGTCGGCGATATCGCACGCCTGTTTGAACGTGTCGGCAATCTTGTTCGTGTTCCCCTCGGGGTCGGACGACCAGGTTCCGGGATCGATACTTGAATCGATCCGCACGACACCGTCCGTCCGCACACCGAGATCCCGCAGGTCGCGGGCAATTCGGCAGCCCTTACGAACCTGTTCGAGAAACTGGCCTCGTTCGCTTTCATCACCCATCGCCGAGCCGCCGCCGGTAGGCCCCCAGACCGGGGCAACAACCGAACCAATTGCCAAATCTCGCGACCGAACTTTCTCGGCAAGTTGCTTCAATTCGTCAGCCGAGGCGTCGATGTCGACGTGCGGGGCAAACAAAAAGAGATCCACGCCGTCGAACTTCGCACCGTTGACTTCAGCCGCGGCCGTCAGATCGAGCATCGTGTCGAGTTCGATGACCGGCTCTTCGGCATCCGGCCCCTTGCCGACGACACCCGGCCAAGCCGCGTTATGGAGCTTCGGAAAGTTGTTTCCGCTCATGGTTGTCTTCCTCTATGGCATTTTACGAACACTATGGTCTTATTCGAACACTGTGGTCATATTCGAAAACTGTGGCGTTCTACGAACTCAAACAGGCGATTCGACGCGACGACAAGCAGTTTCAAGACCCACTCAGAAGGCGTCGCCCAATTGTGCGTCTTGCAGTGAGATTTCGCTCGGTTACGGATTGGTCTATTTCTTATGGTCGCCGACGCTCGGGGCTGTCGGTTGGGCGTTCGGACCAAAGTACCGCAGCCCGACCAATGGTTCGCTGCCGGTGTTTTCAAGAACGACCCCTTCACCGGCCGCCTTGGCCGTCACGAACACCTCGTCTTCGGTTAACTCGCCGAAGCGAATCATCGCCGGGGTTTGCAACCGCAGGCCGCCGATGTGACCTTCGCCTTGTACGGTGATCCAGCCATAAGCGCCGCTGTCGGTGATCGTGCACTTCGCGCCGGGGTCGACGGTCAACTCCTTCGCGGTAAACAACTGCTCGCCGGCCACCTTGCCGTAGACGACCCAACGGTCGACGTAACCATCGGATGACGTGTCTGCTACGGGAATCGGTTCCAGGTAATGGCTGTCCTTGAAGTCGGGGTTGACGTTGCCCTCCCAATCGAGCGCTTCGACGAGGTACGTGTTATCGTCGTGCTTCTGTTCGGGGAAGTCCTTTGTGAGCAGCGAGCGGGGCACGGCGCGGCCTTCGACCATCGATTGGTACATGCCGAAAACGTCGCTGCCCCATTGAGGCTCATAAGTCACCAGGCTACCCGGTGCATGCAGAACACAGGGCGGCACCAGCCAACCCGTGCCCGGCTTGAGTCGATAAGCTTTCGACAGATCGAGAATTCCGTTGTCGCCTTCGTTCCAACGGTCGAGGCAATCGATGACGTCTTGTTTCGAAGTTCCCGGCTCTAAGCCAAAGAACGTATACGGGAAATTGTTGCCGATGGCGTTGAGCTGCGGGGGGAAGTAGTACGATTCCGGCTTGCCTTCCTGCCCCACGAGTTTCGCCTGCGCGGCATTCTGGTGCATGTGGTGCGGGATGGGTCCCATGTTGTCGAAGAACTTCGAGTAGACGGGCCAACGGTTGTACGTCCCCCAGATGTGATCGCCGATCATTTCGGCGCCGAGTTCGGCGATCGCATCGCGAAGCGTGAATTTCTGGCCAGCAAATACGCAATAACTCAGACCCTCGTCCGGCGGAGCTCCCTCGTTGGCGGCTGCCGTCGTCGAAGCAAACCACCGTTCGTCGATTCCGCCCCGGTGCGTGCCTAAGGCGTAATAGTCAGAGGGAAACAGCTTCAACCGTCGCCCGGGCTGCAGGAACGAGCGGGGTACCCACGTCGGGGCGAGTCGTAGAATTCCTCCGCCTTCGGTGAGAGCACTTGATGCCAATTCAGAGATGTTTGCCATGTTTCTTCGCTTCTCCCGTGATCAGACCGAACCCGCCGGTGTCTGGATAATTGGCGATGGACGCGGGACTTCGTGCCGCGACAGCTTATTTGTCCCCGAGCCGACTGTTTGTCGTGAGGTCGTTTTGTCGCACATTGTGACGGTTTTATCAGCTTTTTGAAAGTATCGCCGGATTTTTTCGGGCAGATCGAATGTTTCTGAATTCTTATGAGTCGATCGTACTCCGGCTCGCTCGATCAGCGTCGACCGGCGAGAGATTGTGCCGACTGGCCATGCCGCCGCTTGGCTTTTAGAATGAACGTGAACTCACGAACGGGACCCTCGCTGACGCATTCGAGGAGAGACTTAAGACGCATGGTGGATGTTGCCATTATCGGGGCCACGGGCTACACAGCGCTCGAGTTGATACGCATCTTGCTCGCTCATCCCGAAGCCCGCATTACTGTTCTGACGAGCCGACAGGAAGGTGCGCCCAACATCCAGGCGGTTCACCCCTCGTTGTACGGCCGGCTCGATCTGTGCTGCGAAGATCTTTCTCCGTCCGAGATCGCGGAGCGGGCTGAATTCGCATTCTGCGCGTTGCCTCACGGGGCCAGTATGGCCGCGATTCCGGAGATTCTGTCGGGAGGCTGCCGTGTGGTCGACCTGAGTGCCGATTACCGTCTCAGCGATCCCGGCGTTTACGAAGAATGGTATAGCTTGGTGCATACCGATCCGACGCGGCTTGGCACCACGAAATACGGGCTACCTGAACTCGGCACCCAGGACCTGACCAACGCGAAACTCGTCGCCAACCCGGGTTGCTACACGAGTACGTCGATACTTGGCCTCGCACCGCTCTTGTGCGGTGGCTTCATCAAGCCGAGCGGAATCTTTATCGACGGCAAGAGTGGTGTCTCCGGCGCCGGTCGAAAGCCGAAATTGACCGCGCATTATCCCGAGTGCAACGAGAACGTGACGGCATACGCCGTCGGCCGGCATCGACACACGCCTGAAATCGATCAAGTTCTCTCGAATGCCAGCGGTCAGAAAGTTGAAGTCGTTTTCACGCCGCATCTGATGCCGATGGATCGCGGGCTGCTTTGCACGATGTATTGCCGGCCTGCCAAAGCTGCCTCGGAGGAAGAACTGCTCGATGCCGTGCGAACGTTCTACGAGGAGAAGCCTTTCGTTCGGGTTGTCGATCACTTGCCGGCCACCAAGGACGTCGCCAACACGAATTATTGCGACATCACCGTTCGCGTCTCGCGAGGGCAAGTGATTGTCCTGTCCTGCCTCGACAATCTGATTAAGGGGGCCGCTGGTGTCGCCGTGCAAAACTTCAATTTGATGCACGGCTTTCCTGAAACGATGGGGCTGATAGCGTAACATCGATTTACGCGGTCGGTCGCTTCTCTCTGATTTAGATCAACAACTTGGCGCGGTCGAGCATACGATTGTTGTGGCGGATCAACCTGAGAAATGAGCATGTCGAATACACTTCCGCAAGGATTTCGAACCGCGGGCGTTTCATGTGGTATCAAAAGCGCGGAGGATACGCTCGATTTGGCGTTGTTTGAATCGGCCGAGGCTTGCGTCGCGGCGGGAGTATTTACACAAAACGTCGTTTGCGGCGCACCGGTGAAGGTGTCACGGTCGCGGGTGCCGAGCCGTTCAGTGCGTGCCATCGTTATCAACTCCGGCAACGCCAATGCCTGCACGGGTGAACGTGGTGACGACGATGCTCGGCGGATGACGTCACTCGTTGCAGATGAACTCGGCTGCTCCGAAGCCGACGTGCTCGTCTGCTCGACCGGCGTGATCGGGCATTTCCTGCCCATGGAAAAGATTTCCACCGGTATTACTCGCGTCGCGAAAGAATTGGACCAGACGCCTGAATCGTTCTTAGCTGCGGCGCGGGGCATGATGACAACCGACACGTTTCCCAAACAGGCGAAGCGCGAAGTGGTGTTGGCCGGCCGGACAGTCCGCGTGAGCGGCGCCGCCAAGGGCGCGGCGATGATCGCGCCCAACATGGCCACCATGCTGGCCGTCATCATGACCGATGCCGCGCTTGAGCCGGATGACACCGATGCCATGCTACACCACGCCGTCGATGACAGCTTCAACTGCATCAGCGTCGAAGGTCACACGAGCACCAGCGACACAGTGATTCTGATGGCCAACGGTGCGGCGAGCGCGGGGCCTCTCGACGACGATGCCAAGCAAAGCGTGCAAAGCATGGTCGACGAGGTCTGCGAGGAACTCGCCCAGGCGATCATTCGCGATGCCGAGGGCGCCGATCATTTCATCGCGATCGAGGTCCGAGGGCTCAAGTCGCGGGATGATGCTCATCGTATTGCCAAAGTTGTCGCCGACAGTCCGCTGGTCAAGACGGCGATCACCGGGGCCGACCCGAACTGGGGTCGAATTGTTTCGGCGGTTGGCTACTCGGGTGTCGAACTCCGCGAATCCGACATCTCTCTCCGGATCAGCGGCACGCTTCTGTACGCATCAGGCAGTCCGGTTGATTACGACGAGCAAGCCGTTTCGGAAAGTATCAAGGCAAGCCGAGACGTATTGATCGAACTCGACTTCCCGCTGGGCGACGCCGGCGTGCGATTCTGGACGAGCGACCTTACGTCCGAGTACGTGCGACTCAATTCTGAATACACGACGTAATCCTCGCTCCGGGCGCCGCCGTTCGCACTATGTATTCATTTGGGGTATGGTGAACGGGTGCCGCAGTCTTTCGAGAGTTGATCGTGGATTGTGCCTGCGTTGGGTATATCTTCTCGACCGAAGTAGGGAAGTGGTGTGTTTCGCTGCTGAAAACCAAGTCGCGCCCGTCGAGACATGACGACGTGTTCGCTTTCCCACAATGCTGCTGGATGGCCATTTTGCACAAGGTGACGACAAGATGATTCCCAGAACGATCACCCTTCGATTCGCCACGGTTGTCGCCGTGATTGCTTTCGGAGCCATCTCCGGCCGGTCGGACGAGACAGTCGTCATGAAAGCCGGCACGGCTCGTGCGAATATTACGCCTGAGAACTGGCGTGAATTGACGAACGTCATGGGAAAGAAGTCGGACGGGAAGGATCACGATCTGTTCGCTCGCGCGCTCGTTCTCAACGACGGCAAACAGCGAATCGTGTTCGTCACGTACGACTTGAATTGCCTCGACGTGGCAACACCGCTGTTACGCGTCCGCTGCCGGGACGAGTTGAAGATCGATCCCGCGAGGCTCATTCTCATGGCCACGCACAACCACGCTGCTCCGATTCAAATCGTTCCCGACAATTTCGAATACGGGCGCTGGTTGGCCGACCGAATTTTCGAACTCATCAACGAAGCCATCGCCAATGAACAAGGCCCGGTCGACGTGTTGGTCGGTTCCGGCCAAGGCTTCTTCGTGCGAAGCTTTGGCAATGCGCCGACGGATTACGACGTGCAAGTGCTCAAGGTTGTCCGGGACGATCAGACGGTTGCCGTGCTGTTCAACCATCCGACGCATCCGCTCCAGTCGTCGCAGACGCGGATCGATGTCGGGCACCCCGGCTACGCCGTCGATCACATCGAACAGGAACTTCCCGGCGCACTGGCGATGTACGCCGTGAGTTGCGGCGGGAACCAGTTTCCAGATCGCGGCTACATCATGTACGGCACGCACGAGCAGGTCAAAGCGCTCGGCAAGGAATTGGGCGCGCGCGTCGTCGAGATATCGTCCGGCGAACTGACCAACGTGAACGGCCCGATTTCATCGACGCTGGAAATCATTCCGCTGCCGCTGGCTGAGCCGCTTTCGCTCGAACAAGCCCTAGAGTTGGCAAAAAAGGAGAAGGCGCCGCTCGACATCGGCTTTGTGCCCTACCCCCATCCCGACCGCAGAACGAATTGGATTCGCGCCCTGGTCCGGTATCACAAACAGAACATCCCTTTTCCGAAAAAGACGACCGATCGCGTCTGTACCGACGATGGTTTTCTAGTCAAAAAACTCGACGACGGGCGCGAGTATCCGTGCAAATATGAAGAGGTTATCGTCTCGCGGATCGGCCCGCTGACGTTCATCGCCATGCAAGGCGAAGTGTGCGCTCCCATCGGCATGCGGATCAAGGATGCGCTCAGACGCAAGACGCCACTAATGGTGTTCGCGTACATGGGCGAGCACAATCTGTACATTCCGACGCGCGAGCTCGTTCGGCTCGATGCCTATCAGGCTCAGGTGATCCGCATCCAATATGCCTCGCCGGTCGGCTGGTCGCCCGATGTCGAAGATTCGATGATCAACGGCGTGCTCGACGTGGTCGAAAAGTTCACCGGCATCAAACCCGATCGGCTGAGACGGTGAAGCTCGCGGTGTTTTTCGCGGCGACATCTGGAAGTGCAACGGCGAATCTCAAGCCGCGTGGTGTGTTGGCTCGGGTGCGGTGTCTGTCGGCTTGGCGTCTTCGGGAGACTCATTCAAAACGTGATCGAGAATCCGCTCGACGGGTGTGTTGAGCCAAGTCAATAGACGATGGTCGGCATCCGGCGGCGGCGTCTGCAACAGACGGTCGTAATCCCACGTCTTGCTCCAACGGGCCAAACCGGCGTTGTCGAGATGAAACGCGTTGACCAACTGCTCCCATTGCCCGGGCATCGGCACGACGACCACGGGCTTGTTCAGCAGAAAACCTTCGACGGGCGTCGTCATCCCGGCGCTGGTGATCACCGCCCGAGATGTCGCCATGTCATTGAGCATCGCCCGCGACGGTGGCCGAAAGTCGACATTGCCGATTCGGCCGCGCTCGACTTCAGGGAAACCATACGCGACAATCGGCTGATTGTTGCGGCGAGCCCAATCGATGAGCACTTCGGGAGCCCCATCATCGACCGTGTGATAGTGGTTGTAAACGAAAATGTGCTCGCGTCGCTCAGAAGAGATCGTTTTGAGGTCAGCGCGGATGATCGGCGGCACGCAGCGGAACGAAGTTGGCTCATAATGGTACCCAAACAATCGGTCTGCACCGGCCGTGAATAGCCGTATGACCGATCGTGTGAGTTTGCGTTCCCAGGCCATCTCATCGGGAAGGGCCACGGCTCGATCGAATAATGCGACTTGTCGGCTCAACGCAATGACCGGACAGTTCGGTTCGATGAATGGGCTGGCCGAGAGAGGCTCGAAGTCGCTGATGATCAGCTCGGGTTGGTAGTCACGGACGAGGCGACGCAGTTTCCAAAGATGTCCGAATACCGTGGGGATTTCGCGAACCCACTTGGCAAACGACTTCTTGTAATCGATTCGGCCTTCCGAGACGGCGTACGACAGAGCCGGAAAATGCCGGTGTCGCGGAAAGTGGTATCCGGCCGGAGGCGTCTTTCCGCCAGAGCTGACAACGAACACTTCGTGTCCGCGCTGTTCGAGTAACGGCACCAGCACCGAGGCTTTGGAAAAATGCCCCTGCCCCTGAGCAAACGCCCCGTAGAGAATGCGCATGACAGCCCAACGTATGTCGTCGTGATTATCGTACCCGTTGTCCGTTGCGATCGACCGAACCACTACACCGGCCACGAATGCTCAGCGCTTCGCGGCATCGTGAGTGAACGACGTTCCCGCCAGCCTTTGTAAATCACCCATTCTCACACGGAGGCACGGTCGGATCGGCAACAGTATTTATCGGTCTGCCGGATGCCGTTGCCCGAGCCGATTTGGGAGACGCGATGAAATGGAATCGCGGCCTCTTAGCGATTTGAAACAGCCACCCCAATGCCCGAATGACGGTCGTCGTCGCCTCGAGATGGTGCTGGAGCCGAGTGCTCTATTTCGTGCCCGCGAAGAGCGCGTTTCGGACTAGCAACTGATACGAAGCTGACGGGCGTCAGGTTCGGCGAGGGCGGTAGTAACGAACGAGGCTACCGCGTTCGGACTAGCAACCAAGCACGGCTGACGTTGAATCAGCCGAGCGCAGGGCAGTCGTTGTGTCACATCGGAAGACTACCGCGTGTCGTACCGTACAAGTCTGGAAAACATTGGATCGGAATTCAACCGGATAACTCCCTTCGACAGCCGGAGTGACGTTCTCTTGCCCTTGGGGACCTTGTCGAACTGTAGGTCGATCCGGTCCACCATGCGTCGCATCAGCTCCCGTAGGCGGGTCGGTTTCGCACTGTTGAGTTCCTTCTCGATGCTCCAGAGGCGGTCGGCGATGGCTTTCACTTCGGCGTCGATGTCGATCGGCTGAGATTGCTCCTTGGCGTCGTTCAGCTGTTCCTGCACCCGCTGCCGCTCATTTCGCATAGCGGTCAGTTTCGGGGCCAGCACGTCGACCAGATTGTCCGGTGATTTCAGCAGCCGATCAGCGGCTCGATCAATCTCCCAATCGAGCTGATCGAGTTGTTTGCGAACGTCATTGACGGCGATTGGGGCCGTGTGCTGCCTGGACTCCAGTCGGGCTCGGATTCGGTGTTCCAACTCTTCCCTGTTTCCAGCGACAAGGACCGATTCCTGGAGCTTCCTCAGCAGCAGCGACAGCAGTGCGGCCTGATCAACGCTCGTCCAATAGCAGCCGACCCCGTTCCGGTCACGGTTGCCGAATTTGTTGTATGTCGAACAGACGTACCTGAACCGTTCGTTGCGTTTCCCGTTCCTGACTCGACTGGTGCAGGTGCCGTACATCGGCTTCCCGCAGCAACCGCAGTGGACAAGTCCCGACAATAGGTAGCAGTCGGGCCGGGATTTTCCCCTCGGCGTCGTCCGCTTCTTGCGTTCCTTGAGTCTGTGGCTGACTGCTTTCCAGGTCGCCTCATCGACGAAGGCCTCGAAGGCATCGGGAATGCGAATGGTCTCTTCGTCGGCATTTCGTCTCGTTTTGCTACGATGGGCACCATCGGCGCTACGTCGTTTGACGTCTCCGGCCGAAACATGGCAATACTTGCCCACGGCCTTCTTCGCATACGTGAGTGTGCCCGCGTAGACCTCGTTTTCGAGAATGGTCCGCACCGTGCTGGCGTGTTTTCAGATAACTTTTCAGGTAGGATCCTGCCTAACTCATCTTGGGCAGGACTCGCATGGATTCCACATCGGTCAGCCTGTTGTGGCGGCTACGACAACCGAATCAGGAAGCCGCGTGGCAGCGGTTCGTGGATCTGTATGCACCGCTCGTCTATCACTGGAGCCGAAGCCAAGGGCTGAACCCGACCGACTCCTCTGATCTCGTCCAAGATGTGCTTGTGATTCTGGTCAGCAAACTGCCCGAGTTTGAGTACGACCCGACGCAGCGCTTTCGTGGCTGGCTGAGGGCCGTTACGGTTAACAAGGCCCGTGACTTTCAACGCCGTCGGTTGACCCGACCTTCAACGGGTATGGATAAGACAATCGAGCGGATCGCTGTTGCCGACGGGATCGACTTGTTCGACGAAGCCGAGTATCGGAGCTTCCTCGTCAAACGAGCGATGGAACTGATGCAGGCCGAGTTTCAAGATCAAAGTTGGCAAGCCTGCTGGAAACACATTGTGGAAGGTCGCAAGGCGGCTGATGTGGCTCAGGAGTTGGGTCTGACCGCCAACGCGGTATACATTGCTAAGTGTCGAGTAATGCGACGGTTACGTGAGGAGCTCGATGGTTTGATGGAATAAAAATCGCTGAAATGCAGATGTTTCTGAAAGGTTTTGGTTGGTCGTCTCGTAGTCCGTGAATAGAACGAAGTTCATCCATGGCCCACGGCAGCCGGATTGGAAGCAGCCGATGATCTCGAAAACCTGTCCCGATCGGGAGTCCATCCAGCAATTGTTGCTTGGCAAGATACCTCGTCCGAAGGCCGAGGAATTGGAAGAGCATCTGCTGCACTGCGACGATTGCTCCGCGATGGCTGACACGATTTCGGCCAGTGATGAGCTGACCGCTGCGATGCAGTCCCCCGATGTGGTCTACGGGGAGGAAGACATTGTTGCCCAGGTCATCGAACGCGGTAAACTGCTTCCTAGCGGGGTCGAAACGGTTCAGTCCGATGAGACCCTGATCGTCGGGCGACGGGATGATCGGGAGGAGAAACCGACCGACGAACAGGCCTTTGACGCCGAGGAGATCGACTTCCTCACTGCACCCGAACAGTCTGACGAGATTGGCCGGTTGGGTGACTACCGGGTGTTTGAAGTTCTGGGCGTCGGTGGGATGGGCGTTGTGTTCCGGGCCGAAGATCCCAAACTCAAGCGACAGATCGCACTGAAGGCAATGAAGCCTTCAGTCGCAGTCAGCAAATCGGCCAAGGACCGCTTCATTCGTGAAGCACAATCGACCGCAGCCATCGAACACGACAATATCGTCCACATCTATCAGGTGGGTGAAGACTGTGGCGTGCCGTTCATTGCCATGCAATTCCTGCAAGGTGAGTCGTTGCAAAGGCGACTGGAACGGGAACAGCGACTCGATCAGCGCCAAGTGCTGCGGATTGGCCGGGAAGTCGCTACCGGCCTGGCTGCCGCTCACGAGCGTGACCTAATCCATCGCGACATCAAACCAGACAACATCTGGATCGAAGAAAACACCGGCCGGGCCAGAATTCTGGACTTCGGTCTGGTGCGGAGCGCGTCCGAGGATGGCGGACTCACCCAGTCGGGCATAGTCGTCGGCACGCCGAAGTACATGGCCCCCGAGCAGGCGCAAGGTCAGACGGTCGATCATCGCTGCGACCTGTTCAGTCTGGGGAGCGTGCTGTACCGCCTGGTCGCCGGAAAATCCGCCTTTGCAGGGAACAATATGACCGCAATGCTGATGGCCGTCGTTCAGTATGATCCCGAACCGCTGGAGAACCTCGTACCCGGCCTCGACCCCGGTTTCGCCGCGCTGATCACCGGGCTGCTGCAAAAGAACCCCGACGATCGTCCCCCATCGGCGGCCGAAGTCGCGCAACGAATCGCCGACATCGAACGGAAACTCGGCGAGGCAATCATTCCTCAGGAGAGTTCGGGCGACTCTCTGCTGGCTCCGACCCCAGCCACCCGTCGGGAAGCTTACGCATCCCGCTTGCCTGGTCGTCTTACCAAACTCGCCACCGCCGTCGCCTTACTCTTGCTCCCGCTTTGCCTCTACTTCGGCGGCACCGTCATCCGCTTCGTCACCAACCAGGGCCTGCTCGTCGTGAAGGTCAATGACGAGAACGTCGAAATCGCCATCAAGCAAGACGGTGTCGTGGTAAAGGACAAATCCACTCGCCGCGAGTTTCAACTCAGAGCCGTCGCTGGCGAAATTGAAGTCTACGACAAAGGAGGCAACGCCACGCTGCTGACCAAAAAGTTCACGCTGGCCCGCGGCGGCGAGGCGTATGTAACCGTCACGCTTCAGGAGCTGGCCCAAGCAGCGCGCACAACTGAGCCGCGACCAAGCCAAATGGCAAGCACCACATGGGCTGGCTGGCCGACAGATGCTCCCGCACCGGCGATTGCCCCCTTCGGTGCCGAGCAAGCCAGGCGGCATCAGCAGGCATGGGCAAAGTATCTCGCCGTGCCGGTTGCCCACACTAATTCGATCGGCATGAAATTTCAGCTAATTCCGCCGGGTGAGTTTCTCTTGGGAACAGCCGATGAGGTGGTTCGAACGCTCTTGACAACTGCGCAGCAGGATCGGCTTCCGGCGCTCTTCTACGAGCGATTCCAGAGCGAAGGTCCGCAGCGGCGTGTCGTCATCACGCGACCGTTCTACCTCGGAACCCACGAAGTCACGGTCGGACAGTTCCGGGTTTTCGCGAATAGTTCAGAGGACGCATGGGACGGATGGCACGCCGCCGGCTCTCTGACTGACGAGCATCCCGCGAGCGTGATCAGCTGGGATGACGCGAACCGCTTTGCCGAATGGCTGAGCAAGAAAGAACAACGCAGTTACCGGCTCCCCAAAGAAGCCGAATGGGAATTCGCCTGCAGGGCTGGAACTGATACGCCTTGGCACACCGGGAAGGATGTCAAAGCATTACAACAGACGGCCAATGTTGGCGACGCGTCATTGAAACGGCAGGATGCGAGCAAGTTTTGGGCCGAAGCCTGGGATGACGGATTCGCAGGGAGCGCACCGGTTGGTGGCTTGGAGAGCAATGCATTCGGACTGCATGACATGCACGGTAATCTCTACGAATGGTGCGCAGACTGGTATTCCCCCGACGCCTATCAGAGCGAACAAGTCAACGATCTCGGCGGACCGGACCTCGGCACTAACCGCGTTGTGCGCAGCGGCAGCTACAAAGACAAGGGGCTGATGTGCCGTTCCGCCGCCCGTGCCGGCGTAACTCCGAACGGCCGTCTCGAAGAAGTGGGAATCCGAGTACTGCTCGAAGTGCCGTAGGAATCGCAGGCTGCCGTAATCCGTGTCGACAACCGTTCGATGGATCGCTTGACGAATCCTGGAAAGCGCGACCGCGCGCTCGCTGAGTAGACGGTGAGTGAAGTGCTTCGATAGCTTTGTCGCCAATTGTTTGGTGAGTACGATCGCCATGGCTTTGAGTACCAAGGAGTCCAACTGCCATCACAACCCGCTGACCCTGCTGGCGGGTTTTTTCATTGGATCATTTTGAGAACTCATACGTCTGTGACACAGATCACGCGTCCGAGCTTCCCATGCGTTTTCCGAAGCGCTGAATCTGTCCTGAGAATCCATATAGATTTTGGGAATCACAATTTCAGCCGCTGCGGCTGCAATTCGACCCGTTTCGAGCGTCCGCAAACCTACGTTTTCCGACTTGCGACGGTAATTTCACGATGTGGGACGACGGGATGGAGACTCATCGGCCACACTTTTCCCTCCAGTTTTTTCGATCATGTCCGCTTTTCGTGCGCTGGCAGCGCTCGATCGCAATGGTATGCTGAAACGTCGGGACTGAGACACATCATGCTCGAACTCAATCAGCGCAATGCCTTCCGATCAATCCAATCCAACTGACTCGCGTTACGCCGAGACCCAGGTCGGCAGCGGGCATGAGTTCTCGAGGGAGCAGCAGGACATCGCCCTCGCGGCCCTACTTCTTCGATCCGGGATACTTAACGAACGCCAACTCTCGATTGCCATTGCGTCCTGGAGTATCCACGGCAGCATGCCGCTAGCCGAACATCTGCTCGGGCTCGGCCTGCTTGACGAACCGGCGCGACAGCGGTTGTCCCAGCAAACGTCGGAACACCTGACGAGATGCTGTGGGTCAGTCGGCGACGGCAACGGCTCTGCGAGCGAGAGTGTCCTGCTCAGTACGCTCGACGCAATTGATCCCCCGGGGACGGTAGCCAGATTGATGGGAATTCGTGCTGTGGCGGGAGCGGGCGCGACGGATTCGACAGGTGTTCGGCAGGCTTCTGTTGCCTACCGGTTAGTCCGGAAGTTAGGCCAAGGTGGGCTGGGCCGTGTGTGGCTGGCCTTCGACGAAAACCTCAAACGGTATGTCGCGGTCAAGGAAGTTACTACCAGAGATAACACGGCAGCTCTGGAGCGTTTCCGCCGAGAAGCCGAAATCACAGGTCGGCTCGAACACCCGGGAATCGTTCCCATCTATCAATTGGGCAAAGACGCGAAAACTGACGAAGCTTTTTACGTCATGCGGTTTTTGGGGAAGAGAACCCTTCACGAAGGAATCCTGGAATACCACGAGCGGCGCAGCGAAGGGAGCGAGGACCCCATGTTGATCCGCCAGCTGCTCACCGACTTCGTCAACATTTGCCAAGCCATAGGGCACGCCCATTCGCGCAAAGTGATTCATCGTGATCTGAAGCCCGAGAACGTGGCGATTGACAACTTCGGACAGGTGATCGTGATCGATTGGGGTATCGCGAAAGTCATTGACGAGCTTCATTTGGGAGATAATCTGACGACCGAGGGAGAGGCGGCTGCAGGCGACCAAAGCACCCTTCAGGGACAGGTGCTGGGAACTCCGCTGTACATGGCTCCGGAACAAGCGGCTGGGCGAATCGACGAACTGGACGAGCGCACCGACGTTTATGGACTTGGGGCGATTCTGTTTGCAATTTTGACCGGCTGCGCTCCGCACGAGCATACGCGCGACGTTTCGAACGCGTCGGGTGGACGCGACTTGCTCTCGGCGATCGCAAGCCGCCCAACGCCCAACGCCCATGAGATCAACGCTGACGTCGACGAGGCCTTGGCCGCGATCTGCTCCAAGGCGATGGCGCGAAGGCAATATGCCCGCTATCAAACGGCTCCTCAACTGGCGGCCGATGTGCAGCGATGGATGGCCGGCGAACTCGTTACCGCTCATCGAGAAAAGCCTTCGCAACGGGCTGTCCGATGGATTCAACATCACCGCATTTGGTCTCAGGTCATTGCGGCGGTCCTGATCGTCGGTGTCGTCGCACTCGCGACGTTAGGAATTGCTTCCCGACAAAGCCGACTCGCGGCGCGGCAGATCCTCTTCGACGAATTGCGCGGATACGATCGCGAAATCGAAGTTCAGCTAAAATCGACAGCCGAAGAGTTGGCCAAGGACGCACGGTTTATGTCAACGCTGCCACCCATTCAAGGCATCATCGACGCTCGGGTCGGCGCGACCGACGGAGAAGGTGAAGACGTATGGCGGGACCGACTGGAAACCATCTACGAAGGTCTCTTACGGGCGAACTCGGATTATCTTGCCATCTCCTACACGACAACAACCGCCAACGAAGAGGGAGTTGATGTCGTCCGCGTTGAACGCCACATCGGTGACGCCACCTACGTGCGGCGTGTGCCTGAAAGCCGGCTGGGGCCGTTTAGCAACGCGGAACTGCTGAAACAGACCACCGCCCTTTCACCGGGGGACATCCTGCTGACAATTCACGGCCAGTCCAGCTCGCCGCACGTAGCGCGGCGGGGTGTACGCCTCGTTGCTTCGACGCCCGTCTACGACGAAACAACCGGAGACCTTTTCGGGCTAGTGGCCGTGGAAACCAATTTGCTGAATCGCATTGTGCAGTTCCTCGAACGAGTTGAGCAGCGTACCGCGAGCATCTACATCACCGATTCCGATGGGCACATCTGGGTCAGCGACGATCCGGAAATCGGAGTCGACGTCAAGACGCGTGATATCAGTGTGGTGGACATCATCCCTGAAACGGCCGACTTCTTTAGCAGAACCGAACAGCACGGTCGTCTTGACCTTAACAGCGGATGGATTGCCGGCCGAGTTGCGCTTGAACCAGGGAACACCAAAACGACTGTCAGCGTGGTCCTCCAATTATGGGATGACGAATAGATCGTTCACGGTGCTGAGCGTGTGGGGATTGCTTTACAATCGCAATCGCTCGTCTTCATTTTTGGTTGTCTGACGGTCCTGTCGTCCGTCTTATGAGCTCGTCAGGTGGCCGAGGCTCTTGGGACTCCCAAAAACCCACCGATATTTGATTAGCGGACCCCAGGCACACGTCGTCCCCTATACCAGTAACTTTCGGTAGATGATCTCGCGAGTTATCCTGGTGGCACCACCGCAGTGATCCAGGAGAAAAACATGCTGAACTCATTCAGAAGAGCAAGTCAGACAGTCAGTGTATTAGCAGTCGTCTTCGGGCTTCACTCAGTCGCCTCCGCTGAGGAAGATGCGAATGCCGAAAAGAGTTTCACCGTCGTGCTTCTGCCCGACACACAATACTATTCCGAAAAGCATCCGGATATCTACGTCGCACAAACGCTGTGGATTCGCGAACGTAGGAAGGATGACAACATCAAATTCGTCATCCACCTGGGCGACATCGTGCAAACATCTACGAAGAAGCCCGAATGGGAAAACGCGGACCGAGCCATGCGACTCCTTGACGGTGCCGTGCCCTACAGCATGGCACCCGGCAATCATGACATGGTGGTAAAGAGCCGCGACTCAACGCTGTACAACGATTACTTCTCGCCCGCGCGATTTGTGGACCGACAATGGTACGGCGGACACATGGGTGAAACCAACGACAACAACTTCTGCTTCTTTGACGCGTGTGGCATGAAATTTATGATCCTGAACCTCGAATTTGCTCCTCGCGATAAAACGCTGGAATGGGCAGCAGGCGTGACAAAACGCCATCCCAATCATCGTGTGATTGTAGCGACGCATTGCTACATGCGTCCAAACGAGCGAGACACCGCGTGTGCCACGTCATACAAAATCGCTGGCAACAGTGGTGAAGAGATGTGGCAGAAGTTCATTCGCAAACAGCCGAACGTCTTTCTCGTTGTCAGTGGTCATGTACTGGGAGTTGGACTCCAAACAAGTGTCAACGATGCCGGCGGCAAGGTTCTGGAAATGCTCACGGACTATCAAGGCCTCCCGAACGGTGGTGACGGCTGGCTTCGTTCGCTACAGTTCGTCCCCCGCGATAACAAGATCCACGTCAAGACATATTCACCCTTGCTGGACAAAGACAACAACGACGCGAAGGAAACGTTCTCGCTCGATTACGAAATGACGGCCGCCAAACGGAAAGCCGGTTGACCGGCACCGCTAAGAGCCTAGATCGTCCAGTCCCATCTAACGAGTATGCCGTGAAAGTCGGCGATCTCCAGTGGGTGCGAATCCCATCCGCCCAGTCGGAACCAGCCAGTGGCGGAGAGTTCGCGGAAAAGTGTCATCAAGTCGTGGCGCGTGACACACGCCGTAAAACGACCGAATTGTCACAAAACGTTGCCCTTTAGGTTTTTGACACTTGCCGACTTTCGAAGGTTATTTGCGACGTGCGGGCAGGTACAATGGCAGAGGGCTGAGCGGAAGAGGCGACCGCAATTTGCGTGTGTATTAACGACTTGTTGAGCGAGTCCAGATCGTAATGTCGAAATCTCCAACTTCAGAATTCCAGAGGTCCGCCGGCGGCGTGATGATCAGCGTGCCTGCCGGTTCTTTCACTATGGGGAGCCCGGAGTCCGAGGACGGTCATCGCGTTTGGGAACGGCGGCGCGAAGTCACGTTCGTCAACGGCTTCTATTTGGGGAAATCGCCGGTCACGCAGGAACAGTTTGAGGTGGTCACAGGCACGAATCCGACGGACCATGAGGAGATTCGGGATGCACCGGTTGATTCGGTGAACTGGGAACAGGCGAATGAGTACTGTCAAAAGCTCACCAAGCTCGACCGCGAAGCCGGAGTGCTCCCTGACGACTGGGAATATCGGTTGCCGACAGAAGCGGAATGGGAATACGCCTGCCGGGCGGGAGGCTCAGAGCCACGGCATGGTCAACCGCAGGATGTTGCGTGGCATCATGACAATGCGGACGAAAAACCGCACGCAGTCGCTCAGAAGACGCCAAACCCATGGGGATTCCATGACATGCTCGGCAATGTCTGGGAATGGTGTCAGGACTGGTTCTACATGGCAAATCCCAGTCGGTCCGTTCGCGGGGGGAGCTACTTCAACAGTGCCCGCTTCTGCCGTTCCGCCCAGCGCTGGGGCTGGAATCCGAAGCATCGCGGACGCTACTGCGGTTTTCGATTGCTCGCTGCCGTCGCACGGTCGTTCGACCTGAGTCCGCCGATTGATGACTTTCCGAAGCAGGAGCGACCGCCGTCGATCTACGATGCCATCGACGCAAATGATTTCGATCTGGCCCTGCAGGTCATCACTGCCGATCCCACTGCGATCGAGACCGTGGATTATGTCCCGCCACCGCTTCACAATTGCATCTACGCAGACAAGCCGGAAATGCTTGAGTGGCTGCTGGACCACGGAGCCAACATTGAACGCCGCGAACAGGACTACGGTTCGCCACCGTTGAAATGCGCAGTCGTCCACCGCCACAAGAGGATAATCCGGATTTTGGTTGAACGAGGCGCCAACACAACACAAGCCATGGCCACTGCGCAGCGTGGATTGGCCAGTGACTTCGAAGATGACCCCAGCCTCGATCGCGAGGGATATCGGGAAATCGTCGAGTTAATTCAAGAGCTTGACATCGATTCGCGTCAATAAACGACCGAATTTTGACCGATGCATTCGATCGGCGGTTCAGCACCACGCCCCATACACATCTCGGCACTCACTGAGCGTCTCGGCAACGATTGGACTCTCCGGGTGTCGTGAGTGCTGTCGGAATCGTATAATGAGCGAAAATGCCAACCGAATCGGGGTAAGCGCGTGAGGAGTTTGACCTTGGGACCAGAAAATGGCCTCGCTCCAGTTGGGAAAAGAAAAATGTCGTGGCGGAGTGCAAAGTTCAGCGTCGTTGTCCTTACGATCCTGTGGACGTGTACTCTTCAGTTCCAGGCACGCGCGGAAACGATTTCGGTGACCGTACCGTTCGTTTCCCCCAAGGGAAGCTATGTCACGCAGCCGGACCGCTATCACACATTTCGCATTCCGGGCATGATCGTCGCCCGGGACGGTTCGATATTGGTCTTTGCCGAGGGCCGACGCGGAGACGGCAGCGACCCGCGTCGCGACAAGAACGCGCCGATCGATATCGTTATGCGGCGGAGTGCCGACAACGGCCGAACCTGGCAGCCATTGTTCGTCATCGACTCCGGCTTCCGCCCAAATGGCGACTTGGCCGATTTTGGTGATCCAACGCCGGTACTCGACGCGACCACCGGGACCGTGTTCCTATTCTACGGCCAATGGCCAGACATTGGACCGCGTAACGTGACGTACGGCCAAAGCACTGACCCCGATAACGGTCACCAAACAGTGTGGGTCCGTTCCAGTGTGGATAACGGTAAGACATGGTCCGATCGCAGACAGATTGTGTATCCGGACGAGCCTAACGAGACCAGCGACGGCCTCTATTGGCGGCAAGCCGAGCCTGGTCCGGGCAGCGGCATACAACTGCAATGGCAAGATCACAAGACGCGAAACGGCCGCCTGATCATTCCGGCCAAACGCTCCGCTTCAGAAACGCCGGACGGACAGGTCACGGTCGAGCCGTTTGTCTATTACTCCGACGACCAAGGAAAGACCTGGCAGGTGGGCAATGTCACACCGGGACCGGATGCCAACGAGAGTGAAGTCGTCGAGCTGACCGACGGCCGAGTCTTGTTGGACGCGCGGCAAAACAGCGGCGATTTTCGCCGGCGCCACTTTAGTACGGACGGCGGAGTCACGTGGGGTCCCGACAATCCTGACGATATCCGCCTTACTCAAGTGGACGGCTCGCTGGCCCGCTACTCCGCGAAACGCGCGGCGGATGACCGCGACCGAATTCTCTTTTCCGGGCCGCGTGGTGAAAGCGGCCTCAACCGCAGCAACATCACGGTCTGGACTAGCTACGACGAAGGAGAGACTTTCGTCAAGCCGGTTCAGTTCAACAGCGGGTTTGCCGCGTATTCCGTTGTCCAATGTTTGTCCGACGGCACAATCGGTCTCTTGGTAGAAACAGCGAGCCGCGCTGCCGACAGGTACGGTGCGATCACGTTCTATCGCTTCGACGTTGCTGAGTTAGAGGCCGATAGCAGGAGCCGATAGAGAGAAACGATGAGCTCCCGATACAACGGTCGCGGAGTAGCGTTGTCAAGTCGTCAATCGGCCGACCTCTCTTGGATACTTCTAAAAACTGACCGTCGTGACACAGGTCATGTGTCCCATCTGGCCGTACGTTTTTTGAGGCGCCGAATCAGTGTCGGATTCCCGTACGTTTTGTGAGAATCACCTCATCGGGGCCCCGAAGCTGCCAGCCGGCTGATTTGATGCGCCGGCAATCCAACCATTTTCGAGACTCGCCGATGACCCGCAGTTCAGAGATTCGGATCCTCCTCACTCCACTTGACTCTCAGGGAAAAAAGAACGCCGACCCATGCGCCCAGAGGTCGAGTTGAGGGAGCTGGGTCAAATTGTTCAGTCGATCTTGACGTGCTCATTCATATTGGAGCAATCGGCAATAGCGATTCATTGTCGAATCCGACTGCGGATCCGGTGTTTTATGATCCTCAGCATCGAAAACGGAATGCTGTATGAGCGTTTCGGGTTGAATTCTCTTCATTTCATTCCCACATTTGTGAAATTCGCGACCCGGGTATCTTCCCTTGAGCTCGTAAACATACACGGCCGATTTCGTCGCGATTTCCGAAGTCTCCAAAACGTGTTGCCGTGTATGGGTGCAATCGCCGCCTCGTCCGCCATCCGAATTCGCGACAATTCACTCGACTTCTCCGAGATGGACGACGTAACCGGCGACCTCTGACGGCCTGTTACGTCCGGCGCGAAAGCCTGCCAGATTGGGCCTAATTCCCAGGTGGAACTCGGCTTCCACGATCCAAGACGCAAATATATACTCCCGCCCTCGAAAATCGTTCACTGACGGGCGACAGTCGCGAAGCTCCGGTCGTCGTGGCCGCCAGCTCGGCGAATCTCAAGGCGCGTTTTCACACGAGCGTGCAGGATTTGGCCGAATCGGTTTGGTGGCCAGCTGTTACATTCATGCGGATCGCAACGGTTTCATCACGGGAGGACCCGTGCCAAAAAAAGTCGTCCTGACGCTGTGCGATTATTTTCGCCCTGGCCACAAGGCTGGTGGCCCCATCAAATCGGTCGCCAACCTGGTTCATCACCTCTCACCGGAATTCGATTTTCGGGTGGTGACACGAGACCGCGATCTCAATGATTCACAACCGTTCAGCGGCATTGAAGTCAACGACTGGTCGCAGCATGGGTGCGCCAAGGTGCACTATTTGCAAGCCTTGCCCGCAGCTCTCTCCAAATTGCGCGAGATCTTGCAATCGACTCCACATGACACTCTCTATCTGAACAGCGCATTCTCGTCCTATTTCTCAATTTACCCAATTCTTTTGCAACGCCTTGGGAGAATCCCGCGTCGGCCCATTATCCTTGCTCCCCGGGGTGAGTTTGCTCCAGACACGTTGGCAATTCGGACAACAAAGAAACTAGCATTCCTGCGTCTTTCGCGGCTCGTCGGGTTCCACGGCGACATCAATTGGCAGGCGAGTAGCCCCTTCGAAGCCATCCAGATTCGCCGCCGGTTCGGACGACAGGCACGCGTCACGGTTGCGCCCAATCTTCCTGTCTCATTTCCCAATTCCGTCGACAGTGCGGACCGAGCCCCCAAAGCCGCGGGACATGCCAAGGTGCTCTTTCTGTCCCGGATCTCGAAAATCAAGAACCTTGACTATGCGATTCAAATCCTCGCTGGCCTTCACGGGCGGATCGAATTCGACATCTATGGTCCTTTAGAAGACCCCAAGTATTGGAAGTACTGTCAATCGAGACTTGGCACGTTGCCCAACAACGTGACCGTGACGTACCGCGGATCGGTTGAACCGGCGAGCGTTTCACAGGTTCTACAGACGTACGATCTCTTCGTGTTCCCCACGCGTAGCGAGAGCTTTGGGCATGTCATCTTCGAAGCGATGTCGTCTGCCTGCCCCCCCCTCATTAGTGATCGCACACCCTGGCGAAATTTGGAACAATCCGCCGCGGGCTGGGACATCCCGCTGGAGCAGCCAAGCCGCTTCCGTGCAGTCATTCAGCGGGTCATCGACAGCGATGAAGCGACGCACGCATCGTGGCGCGACTGCACACGACGTTATGCGGACTCGTTTTGTCGCAACGAAACACTGGTGGAGCAAAGCCGACAACTTTTCTTAAAAGCGGCCGAACAAGCTGAACTTCCACGATCGTGGAAAAACTTTCGACTGGCTGATGCTTTGAGTTTCTCACATCACCGCGTTTGATTGCTCGCCCTGATCGAATTGAAGACTCACGACAGAGTCGGCGAAGAGAGCTTCGTATCGACAAGGAAATACTTTTGAGTTCATACTTTACGATTACTGGGATTCAGAAATCGGGAAATACGTGGTTGGGCGCGATGATTAGGGCACTGCCGCACGTGGCCCTGTGTGCGCGGCAGGTCGATTTGCCGTTCCAACTACGATGCGTCCATCGATTCGTAGACCATTACAATCAAACCGTTCAATCAAGTAACAGCTTGTGTGCCAATGACGTCGCATTGGCCCTGCTCGACGGCCAAGCACCGCGCGTATCGTTGGTCTCCCGTGAGTTGGCACAAGAATTCGTTCAGCCGCTGGCGAGTCAGATGGCATTTGACGGAAGCAAAGGACAGTTAAGTGCCAGCGTTACCAGCGATACTCTGGCACGGAGGCTCATCGATTTGATCTCCTATGATCGTCAGCCGTCGCCAGGCGTTCAGGCCTTTGGCGCGATTGCGAAACATGAGCCAGTCAACGTTCTGCGAAGCCGATTCCCTGACTTCAAAGTTGTGTGGGTTGTCCGTGATCCACGAGACGTTCTTATTTCGTGGTTCTATCACGACCTGCGGACAATGACACCACACAAAGCCCGTCACTTTATCGCCCGGCCAATGTGGGCCAGGCTACTTCATCGAATGCGAATGCTAGATAACCAACGAGTGCCGTTGACCCTTCGCTGTGATTGGAAGCGGTCCTACTTTTCGTGCCGGGCCGAGGAAGTGTCTAACTTTTGTGCGAATGGGTGGATACATCGCGACAATTGTTTGGTAGTGCGGTACGAAGATATGCTCACAAACTGTCGCGAACAACTTCGGCGGATCGTGGACTTTCTCGGTGTAACGGCGAGTGAAGCGACCCTGGCCAAGATAGAAGCGAATTACAGTTTCGCAAGACTAACGGGTGGATCAAGCGAGGTTGTGGGAGGCCACATTCGTCGCGGACAAGCGGGCGACTGGCGAAATTATTTTGATTCCGAATTGCAGACGTCGCTGCCGCGCAAATTTGTCGAGTGGGTCGGGCGGCTCGGCTATGAAGATTCCAACGAGTGGACAAAGAAGATACCTGCTTTGGCGGTTCGCCCATTCGAATTCCACCGCCTGAACGTTCGCGGATCCGCCGTACGGGCGATGAGCGAAGTCTGGAAGGCCGATCCGATTCTGCAAAAGCGGTTTCAGCAACCGGTCAACGACGTTGGCCCCGAGAGTTTCTTTGAGTGGCTGAGCGACTCACGGCAGCCGCGAATTCGGGAGTGTCTTCGTCAAATGAACTGGCTGGCCGACCAATGGGGACAGCTTGAATTATTGGAGCGCCCGGTCGGCGATCAGCTCATCAGCGAACATCGTTTCCCACGCTCAAAGGTCGCATGAGCGTTCCACGACAAGAGTGACACGGGCATCCACATTGCAAAACGACGTCCATCTTACCTGGCGCACCATTGTGACCGAGGCAAGCGGAGCCTTCCGCAAGACGTGGGCCGCCTCTCCGCCATATTGCCTTTTTCTGTTGGCGACCACGGGAGTCAGCGCCCTCGTTCCCGCATTGACCGCCTGTGCGGTGGGTCGATTGGTCGGTACCGTTCAAAGTGAATCCCATCAACTCGGCGGAGGGTGGAGTTTTGCATTTTGGCTTTCCACGGCGCTGGGGCTCTTATTACTTGCGGCCTGTTGCAAGATCACGGCGAACTACGTATCGACGGTTCTCAGTCGCCGGCTCGAAATGCAGATGTCACATAGTGTGCTGCTTCACCTGGCGACTCTTGACCAGGAGTTTTTTGAGGATTTGCAGTGTCAGGACAAACTCGACCGTGCGCGAAGTCAACCCGGAAAAACCTGCTTTGACTTCATGGCCAGTAGCCTAAAAGTCGTCGCCGGTATTGCACAACTCGTATCCATTCTTGCGGTTCTATTATGGATCGACGTTGCATCGAGTTTATTGTTGGCCGTTCTGGGTGTGCCAACCTTCCTGATTCACCAGCGTCTGGCAAGACTCCGCTATCAAGTCCAACGAAACAATACCACGAAGCGTCGGTGGACTTCCTATTACCTGAAAACCTGCACTTCGCATCTCAAAACGCCCACCTTGAAAATTCTTGGTCTGTTTCCAGTAATGGCGGATCGGTTCAAGGCAGTGATGAACGAGCTAGCGCAGATTGACAACGAGACTGGCCGCAAGCAAGCCTTGGCCCATGCTGGCGAAGCGGTCATCCTTGTTGCCGGGCTTCTCGCATCCGCAAGTTGGATTGGCTATCAAACGTTTAGAGGTCTACTGAGTGTTGAGAGCTTTGTCACGTATTGGGTCGCCGCCGCCCAGTTTCGTTCCTGTCTGACGACGCTTCACAGTAGCGCAGCACTCGGCCATGAAAAACTGCTGCACATCCAAGAATTACGATCATTTTTTACCGAAGCCCCGCAGATCTCGCCACAACAGGGGACTGATCCCGAGAGGCTGCACGGTAGAATTCGCCTGCAAAATGTAACGTTTTCATATCGCGGTGGACGCAAGCCGGCCGTGCGGAATGTGAACTTGGAAGTCAAACCCGGGGAAGTCGTGGCCATCGTCGGCCCCAACGGTGCCGGAAAGACAACACTCGTCAAACTCATTTTGCGGCTCTATAATATCAGCGATGGTGCGATCTATGTCGATGGTTTCAATCTTCGCGACTTGCAACTCGGTCGCTACCACCAGCAAGTTGGCTATGTGGGACACTCTCCGATCGACTTTGAAGCGACAGTTACCGAAAGCATTGCCTATGGTGATTGGGAACGGTTGCGGCATGATTCGAGCCGCGCAAAAGAAGTTGCCCGATCACTTGGTTTAGATGAAATGATCGCAAAAATGCCGGCAGGATATGAAACCAAGCTGGGACGCCGATTCGGCGAGTATGACTTGTCCGCTGGACAATGGCAAAAGTTGGCGATCGCTCGAGCGCTCGCACGTGAGCCATCCATTTTGATCCTCGACGAGCCCACGGCCAATCTGGATGCTCGATATGAGTTTGACCTGCTCTCCGCCCTCCGCCACCTCGCCAAGGACCGCACGACGATTATCATCTCGCACCGTTTGGCCACGTTGAGAATCGCGGACCGGATTGTGGTGATGGATGACGGGCAGATCGTCGACAGCGGAATGCATGAAGAGCTGATCGAACGGCCCGGCATATACGCTCAACTGTATCAAATGCAACATTGCGACGCGGCTTAGCGAAGAAAGACGCCGCGTAGGGGGAATGCCTGATAACGAAAGCAGCCACGTCACCTGCAATCTCACCGAACGGCACAACGCAAGACACTGCGATGATCACCGATTCCGCAACGATACCAGCGTCTATGCCATCCTAATTCATCCCGTTCGTTTCACCAATTCTCTGCATCCGCGCAGAACGTCGCACGGCGATCATCATCTTGCACTGCATGGTCAAAATGACAAAATTACCAACGACACGAAAACGAACGATTCGCTTGCATAAAGCGATATTGCAACGCGTTCGGAGAATCTTCCGCACGGGCGGCGAACATGTTGTCAACCCGTTGCCGGCGACGGGAACACTCGTTGTCTCATACCCCAAAACCGGCCGCACGTGGTTACGAATCATGCTGGGGAAGTATCTCTGTCTGCGATACGAACTTGATGAATCCCAACTGCTCAATACGCGGTTTCTCACATATCGTGCGGATTTGTCGGTGACCCGATTCGGGCATGACGGGTCGGATCTCAACAAGCAACTTCACAACCAGTTGTCATTCCGGGATGTCGATGATTCGAAAGAGAATTACCGTGACAAACGCATCCTGTTGCTCACGCGATCCATCGAAGACACTATGGTCTCGGCCTACTTCCAAGTGACGAAGCGGCTGAATCTCTACGATGGTTCAATCAGTGACTTTCTGCGCGACGAGCGGTTCGGTGTCGAGAAATTCGTTCGGTTCTATCAAGGATGGCACCGGCAACAAGGGGTTCCCAAAAAGTTCGCCCAAATCTCCTACGAACAGATGCACGCGGATCCAGCGGGCGCCTTGAGAGCGGCGTTGGTTTTCATTGGTGAGCAACAGGTCGACGAAACGATTGTTCAAGATTCGGTCCGCTTCGGCGCGTTCGGCAATATGCAAAGACTCGAACGGTCTGGACATTTCGCCGAAGGTATTATGCAGGCGACCGACCGCACTGATCTGGATAGCCACAAAGTTCGCCGCGGAGTCGTTGGCGGATACATCGAATACCTGTCGTCTGACGACTTGGAGTACATTCGTAAGACTACGGCCGCCGTCAACTGTCCTTGGGTGACGTTGTTGTCCAACGCATTGACTGCGGAAAATTACCGTCAATAATGCCGAGGCCACTCCCCATGAATCATTCCCTCTGTGTCCGGACCGTCATCGACGCGCGCGCCCGTACAACGAAATATCTGTATCAAGTCCTGTTGCTCGCGGCATCGTGGCACAAACACGTGCGTCACAATGCACCGCTGGAAGTGATGATTGTCGGCGAGCCACCCGAAGCGCTCTGTCGGTTTCTGGAAAGCCTGGGCGTTTTCTGGACGACGGTCGATCCGGACCCAAATGACGCGATTTCGAAAACGAGCAATACGATTGTTGGCGCCGTTGACACGGTTGGCCGACGAATTTTGTTGGTCGACAACGACGTGATGTTCTGGGGAGACTTGAGCGAGTTAATGCATGTCGACGGTAATCTCTGCCAGGGTTCAGTCGCCGGCGCAATTCGTGTCGCAGACGCGCAGTGGAAAGTCATCTCAGAGCATCTTGGTTTTTCACCTCTACCGTCATCCCTCATCCCGTTGGGGCAAAGAACTCGCGCCGTCGTCAATGTCGACTATCAACCGAAAGCATTGTCGAACGTCTATGTTAACGGAGGTGTACTCCTGCTTCCGGAGGGAGATCGTTTCGGGATCGCCTGGAGACGATACGTTCGGGAAATCGCCGAGTTATTCGAGCGCCACGCGCTGCGAACTAAAAGCGTTTATGGCAGTAATATGGCGGGTTTGGCCATGGCAATTGCCGATCACGGCAGATTCGAGTGGCTTGATTTAAGATACAACTATCGCGCCGACTGTTTTGTTCTGGGGCTCGAATCTCCCGAGCAGATTGAGATCGTCCACCTGACCGGATTCGACGACAGCCATCGGTCCGTAACCAAGAGAATCGAGGCCTACTGGCAAGGGAAAATGATGAAACGGTTCGGAAAGGTCAAGCCGGCACTGACGCGAGAGGAGCAAGAACGTCGCTTGGCGATCATCGACGAGTTCCGCCAGGAGTTACTCTCATTAGTACGTGAGTACGATCTCGACGGTTGGGGCGAGCAACTTCCGAAGAACATTGGACATCTTTGGGAAACGAAGATGTATGCGAACGTGTTCCGACCATTGAAAGCGACTTACGGAATGGTGTTGGGGTCGATGGCCAACGTGCGTCGCCGTCTTCGGTCTGCCGCTTAAGGGAATGGCCTCGTTTCCACTAGAACCGATCCTGAACCCGGTTGTGGTGCATTTTGCCCCTGCAGCTAAAGGCTCAGCCGTACCCAACAGAGAGTTTCAGGACGACACTAGAACAGGCTTATTGCTTCAATTCTCAATGTCTATCCTCTCCCACAAACATCGATTCTTGTTTGTTCACGTCGCGAAGACGGGTGGACGGAGCATCAATCTCACACTTCGTAAGCGGTGTCCTCGTTCAGAACGATTCAATACCCACAAACTGAATTCTCAAGTTGACGTCCTCGGCCGGCGCATCGCGTTGGAAATCAAGCCCCAAACCACACCTGAGCAGTGGCACAGCTATTTCAAATTTGCTTTCGTGCGCAACCCTTGGGATCGGACCGTGTCGATGTTTCGACACGTTCAATCCGCCCGAGAAATGAATTCCAAAGACAAACTCCGCTATCTTCAAGAGATCACACGGAGACTGAAGATTCGACCAGATGAATTCACCTTCGAAGTATTCGTCAAAAGCGTTCTCAGAGATCGAGTGTTCGATAACTACCATTGGGACAAGCAAATTCATTGCTTTACCGACCAAGACAACCGCAACCTGTTCGATTTCATCGGCCGCTTCGAAAACCTGCAGCAAGATTTCGACTTCGTTTGCCGCCGGATCAACTTCCCGCAGCAACGTTTGCCGCACCATCACAAATCTCGGCACGACCACTACAGCGCCTACTACACCAAGGAAACAGAGCAGATCGTCGGCGATCTCTATCGTGAGGACGTGGAGACGTTCGGCTACGAATGTGAACGCCGGCCAGTCGCTCCACATCTGAACCCATTGCACCGCGTTGATCGAGGTCAAGACGTCGGTTCACGACAATGTGAACGGGGTAAGAAGTCGATTCGTAAACTCTTCTCGGTCTTTCGTTCTGCGAAAGATGAACGCCATGCTTGACGGTGGAAATAGATCGCACGTCTTACAAAGCGGCGTTGTGCGAACAGGCCGACGTATTGCAGCGAATCTACGAGCACGTCGGCGCAGCGACTCGCCATTCATGGATTCACGAATGTGTTCGCAAGGCCTCATTTCGAGAGACGTCCGGTGGACGCTCGGCGGGTTAAATGGATCCCACCGCGCACGCTTGGAACGGCATGCAGGGCGACTGGCAGAATGACTTTACTCGGCGAGACGGCCGCTATTCGATGACGTCTGTGGATATCTACTGCTGAAACGGGGCTGTGAACCCGATCGGAATTGGTGGAAGTCGTTGCCCGAGACGTGGGAGTCCGCGTCACGGGCGGCTTGAACCGGAATCGAACTCCAGGCTTGGACCGAGCTCACAATGATTCATGATTTTCAGCACGCAAACGACCCTCTTCAGTCGAGGTATCGCTTCCTCATTCCAGATTCGTGGGCTGGTGGAGTCACGATCATCGCGGCACAATGGGCTCGTGAACTGGCCGCTCGCGCTGCTCAGGTCCAACTTGTCTTTCAAAAGGACGTATCTCGCGGAAGATTTTTGGAACCGGATCGTCAGCTTTTTGAGGGGCTCCCGTGCACCGAGATCCGATTCGATAGTTTGGACAAAGCCACTCGTATTGGAAGACAAGTGTTTTCTCAATTGGCGATTGCTCCCAATGACCTCATGTTGGTCAACTCCAGCGATAGCTACGCAGCGAAGTTTCTGCGATACGCACGCTGCCAAGGGAAGTCGTTCAAATACATTCAAGTGATGGTCAACGATAACGCTGCCAACTATGCCAACCTGAAACGCAGCCTTTCGACCTGCGACTTGATCGTCTCAATCAGTCAGCAGCTCCATCAAAAATCGATGCAACTCGTTCGCGATGAAGAGAACCAGATTCCCACGGTTCAAGTTCCGCCGGGGACGGTGGTCGGCCCACGTCAAGAACATTCAACGATGAGCGACGGGCTCCGCATTTGTTATGTAGGACGCGTGGAAGCCATACAAAAACGCGTGTTTGATTTGGTCGAGATGATGGCCCAAATATGCCAAACACGGCGAGACGTTCTGCTGACCATTGTCGGTGACGGTCTCGCCCGAAAACCGTTGGATGCGGCATTTCGGAACCGCGGACTGGCAAACCACGTATCATTCGTGGGCCGACAGTCACATGCTCGTGTCCTGCAAATCCTTAAAGATCAACACGTCTTCGTATTGCCCTCCGAATACGAAGGATTTGGCGTCGTCCTGTGCGAGGCCATGGCGGCAGGACTGGTGCCAATCGCGACACGCGTCGCGGGTCCACAAGACGTGATTCGCGACGGGAATAATGGATTCCTGGTCGATGTTGGAGACGTCGCAAAGATGGCTCAGCGTGCGTGCGAGCTCGCGGTTGACGAGTCTCAACGGCGTCGGATGAGCGAAAGGGCTTGGGAGACCGCGCAGCGGGAAATGTCCGTAGCAAACTCGATCGATCAGCTGACGGCGGCGCTCAACCGCGTTGGCAAAGCAGATTTCGACGATCGACGTCACGGCTCAGCTCGATCGCGATGGCTGAGCTTGGACGCTCCGCTGGTGCCAAACCTCGCCACTCGATGGGCTCGACGGTTATGGCGAAATCGTCAGTCCCGAATCCGTTTCAAGGCAGCGCAGGGTGGTGCTGCATCAAGCCGCTGAGATCACTTGAGCCAGAAAACGATCCAATCGCTGAGCCGCGCCGCCGTGCAGTGGATGAAATGCTTCCATGAATGATTGTTGTCCATCTATCATGGATTGGTGGGAGGCTCTCGTCAGGCTCATCATTTTGAGCAACGAGTCTACTAGCGATTCTTGGTCGTAGCCTGGCCACGCGGCGCCGCAATCTACCAACGGTAACAGAGGCGGCGTGTCCGCAAAATGGGCGTGAATCAACGGTTTGCCGTGGAACATCGCTTCGAGCGCTGCGGTCGTGTCTTCCGTAATCACCAACGTCGCTTCCCGAAAGAGCTGTTCCAGCGGACGCCCGTCGATAGACACGCGAGCGGAAACCGAACTGCTTTTTAGGCGACTTTTATATGATTGGACATAGTCGTATCGGTGAGGTTTTATCACCAGTTGCACATGAGGGCATTTGGCCAGCGCTTCCAGCACCGCATCGAAGATTTCGAGTCCTTCCAACGAATTCCGCGAAGGGAGAACACATTTCTTAGTCGTGTGTGGACGAGTGACCCAAAGCCAAGTCGATCCGCCAGCCACCGGTTGGTCGACGCGCGGAAACTCGTGGTCGTACTCAGGATTACCGACGATTTCAATGTGTGGTTCCGCTGCCGATAAGTTGGCCGTGTACCTGCCGCGTCGCTCCGGTCCCCAGACTGCCAGGTGTTCAACAGGAGATTGGTCGTAAACGTAGCGGTCGCAGTCGAGGCCATGCTGAAGCAACAGACTTGGAATGCCCTCTGCTTGCGCGACAGCCACTGCCTCGATGTTCGGTGAGTCCGAATCATTGGCCACAATCACGAGACCGGGTGGTGTCGCTTGCATTTTTCTACGCAACACGGCGACGATGGCATGGCATCGAGCCAATTCACTTTGCAATTCTGTAAGATCTTGATCGAGCAGCGAAATACCGAAGTGACGCATGCCGGAGTCGACGGCCACGACGAATTCTCGAGCGAATGCCTTGCTCGCGGCCGACCGGGGACTAGACTGAACGTAGTCACGAGACGTGCCCGTATTTACGGTCGCAAACGTATGCTCAATGACACGATGCGTACGTTTCCAGCGACGATGTCGCAGCGGAAGAAATGCGCAACCATCAAGGTTTTGTTTTTCCGGCACCGATTCAACAAAGTGTCTGCTACGACAATCTTTTCTCCTCAAGCAGAACGACGTTGCCCACTGCCCAACTCGTCGCATTTTCGCCAATTGCGACCGTGACCAAGAGTGACGCCGGTTTCGCCCGACTTGCCATCGATCTTCGCACACCGCGAGTTCTGGATTACGTCTTCTGCGTACGACAGAGGCAACCCGCCACCAGAGGAGATGCCGGGCGACGAGCGCGTAGTCGATACCATCAACGGTCGTTACCAGGTCCGGCGAACATTGCCAGTTGCGAACCGCATGGCAGGCGAACCGGTCGGCTTCGTCAGGTGTAAGGCCCAACCAGTCAATCTCTTCGTGAAGACCGCTCACGGCCCGACCAATCGTTTTTCAAGGCGCACGTTGTGTTGCCGAAAGCGCTCATGCCGCACGGGTCCGTGCATTGCGCTGCGGGCGTCCAGATATCGTCATTGCACCGACTTCATGAAACAGGTGTTCCCATTGCCGCATAATAATCGGTGTATCGAACAATTGGCGAGTCCGTTTGAGGGCCTGAGAGCGCATGACTGCTCGCAGTTCTGGATCATTGAGCAACTTCACTGCAGCCTCTGCGACTGCATTGGCATCTCCTCTTTCTGTCAGGAGGCCAGTTTCATTGTCTGCCACAATTTCCGAGTTCCCGAACTCACATCGAGTGGCGACCACCGGCACACCCAGCGATTGTGCCTCCAGAACGGAGTTGGAAAGCCCTTCGTAGTCGCTGGTCGACAACGCCAAATCGGCCTGGCGAACCAGCGGAAAGGGATTGCGTTGAAATGGGAGCTGGGTGGTTGAGTTCGTCAGCTTCAACCGTCGAATCCGGCGGGCGACCCACGTCTTTAGCGGCCCATCGCTTCCGCAGATGAGCAGGTGGGCCGAGCGACACGCACGAATCTTGTGAAAGGCGTCAAGTAATATATCGAGTCGTTTTTGCGGATAGAACCGACCGTACCAAATCAACGTTGGTTTGCCCTTCGGTTTTGAATCGACATTAGCATCTAGCGCGAGACGATGAATCCCCTCAATGTCGACGGGATTTCCAATAACGCGGATGCGGTTTCGCGCACAGGAAAACGTCTGCACAAACCGGTTCGCTAAGCCGTGCGAGTTCGCAATGAAAAAGTCGGCTCTCGGATAGACGCGTGACAGTCTCATCCGGAGGATTTTTCCACGCAAGCCACGAAACGTTTGGTCGGGACTGTTGCTGGTTCGGGCGATCCAAATGGGTTGGACGTCTGATCCCACGAGCGCTTCGCCCACGTATTGGCCCGTCCAATCCAGGTTGCTGAGGATCAAGTCGGGCTCTGTTTCTTCGATGACGTTTCGCAATCGCCGGATCGTACGCCCTAAATGCGAAGGACCTTGATGATCCAAGTTGAACACCGGAACATCGGTCGGGAGCGAATACTCAATGCGTGAGCGCATCAGGCACAGCGAGGGCGCAAAACTGTCGAGGCTCAGATTCCCGATTAAGTTGCTTATAAATCGCTCCGCCCCGCCACCCGCCAGCGTTCCGCTCATGATCAGCAAACGGATTCTTGGACACGAAGCCGACATTCCAATTAACTCTCTGGCTTTGCTGTCGAATGTTGTCATCCGCGGACTTGTACATGTGCCGCGCAATTTTCACAACAGTCCATTTTGGTGCGGAGAATCTACTCAATTCCTACTGTTGGCAGCAAGTCCAATCGCATCCAATGCAGTTTTCAGAATGTGGAGACGAAGATTGTTGTAGCGAACAAACTCAGCGGTTCTGGCCGAATCGTCGCCCGAACGGTTGTGCGGCTCGTGAATGTCCGCAGAAGGCATCCACCGTTGGGGACCTTCGAAAAACGATCGTCTGTGACACCGGTCACTCGTCCCAGCTTCCCATACGTTTTCTGACGCGTTGAATCTGTCCCGAGAAGTCACACCCATGATGCGATCAACGGTCGAAACGACTCGGCGGCCGGAATCGGCGGTTTCGTTGCGTCAAATGCTCAAGGTTTTCTGACTTTGCCCGCGGTGCAGGGGACGACATCGGTAACGGACACCGAAGCCGATGAGGAATTGCGTGACCTTCGGCTTGGCGGGCTGGCCAGGCCGCGAAACGGTCGTGTGCCGATATCGACGCCGATGGGGCGCGTGCCGCGAAGGTCAATCCATGCAAAGTGCTTTCAAACGTAGGGTTACGATCAAGGCCGAGTTTGATAGGTGAACAAGGACTCTTGGCCAGACGATTTGACGTTGCACAAGGATCGGGAACGTCGATATTCTTCCGCCGAGGGCGCCGTCCTGCACCCAAAATTGCAGGCCTTGAAATAGTGAATCGGTAAGTTGCTCCCAACATAGGTGTAAAGGGCCATCGAAATGGTACGGTCGCAAAAGATCAAATCATGGCGAAAGAAACTGAGTCTGGTTCACCAACGCTTTCTGACGGCCCGGTATCGCCGCGAGGTTATTGCGGCAACTAAGCGTCTTCATGGAGAATTCAAACCTGTGGGTCAGAGCGACCTGGTTGTGGTCGCACTGATGCGGGATGCGGAGAAACACGTTGCGCCGTTTGTTCGTCATCACCGGGAGCTAGGCGCGCGGCAAGTCGTCTTGATGGATAACGGCTCGGTCGATGCGTCCGTCGAGTGCGCACTGCAGTTTAGTGAAGTGACTCTACTGAAGTGTGATGCTCCGTTCGCGACGCACAAACTTGCCATGAAACGTTATCTTTCCGATCGCTTCGGCAAGGGCTGCTGGTGTCTGATAGCCGATATCGATGAGCGATTCGACTACCCATATTCCGAGGCACTTAGTTTGCGAGGCTTTCTCGAATATCTGAATCGACATTGCTTTTCGGCGGTGGTCGCTCAGATGCTCGACTTGTTCAGTGACGGACCTCACCACAAATGGCCCGATATAGCGGATGGACTTGAAAAGGAGCATCGGTTCTGTGACGTTTCCGTCATCGATCAGCAACCGTACAGGGCGTATCCGACCAACGTTGTTGGCGACAATGAGCTTCGGAGGTGGACCGGTGGGATTCGCAAGTCCGCTTTCGGGATGAGTGCTGGCCTGGGCCTGACAAAACACCCGCTGTTGTTCCCCAACCGAGGCGCGACGCCATGTTCCAAATCATCACATGGGTGCCGACATGCCCGCATCGCTGATGTCACCTGTGTATTGGAGCATTACAAATTCGACCGACAGTTCTACGAGCGGTGCCGCTTGGCTGTTGATCGGAAAAACTACTACCAGGAATCGGCAGAATACCGGGAATACCTGTCGGCTTTGCGACAAGATCCCCAGCTGACTCTCAAGCGCGAGACGGCCCAACCGTATGTCTCAACGTCGGCACTTGCGGATGCGGGGTTGCTGTGGGTTTCTCCCGCATACCGCAAATACTGCCAACAGGTTCGGCGGGCAGCGTGAGGCCCCAGGAGGAGAGGGCTTGAGTGTCCTGATAGCAAAGTGGAAAAACGCATGAGTTTCTCCGTGGCAATGCTTACCAATCGATTTCCTGTCCGGTCCGAGACATTTATTGTCCGACAGATCGCCGGTTTAATGGAGCGCGGGATTCACGTAGATATCTACTCGAGACATGGAACGGATGGAAACTGTCTACCGCTCCAACCGGACATCCGCAAATTCAAAATGCTCGATCGGTTGTATCATCAGTCCATCAAGCCAAAACCCTGGTACCCATCGACGCGTCTGCACCGTCTGGCTCGAAAACTCAACAAATACCTTCTCAATCGCCGGTGGAAAGGTCTTCCTCGACTTGGGCGAATTGAACCGGGAAGTCGCCGTGGCCGGAAACCGTACGACATCGTTCACTGCCAGTTCGGCTACCTTGGTTTGGCATTGTCCGAACTACCCGCACATAGGATCGGATTGCTGTCAGGAAAACTGGTCGTCGCGTTGCGAGGCAGTGACATATCCCAATATGTACAAGAACACGGCGAGAGAGTATACGACGAGTTGTTTCGAAGGGCGGATCTGTTTCTCGCCAACTGCGAGCACTTTCGACACCGTGCTATCAAGCTAGGTTGCGATCCGGAAAAGGTCGCCGTCCTGGGATCCGGAATTGACCTGAACCAATTCAGCTACTCGGGAGGACGAGCCCAGCGCGATGGATTGGTCCGCATCTTGGGCGTTGGCAGATTGGTTGAAAAGAAGGGATTCGAGTTCGCGATTCGAGCCGTTGCCAGGCTGATCAAAGACCGCGGTAACATTAGTTTTGAGATTATCGGCTACGGTCCGCTGCGTGGTAAATTGCAGCAATTGATTTGTGACCTGGGCGTGGAAGAATCGATTCGCCTGGTCGGACCAAGAAACAGCCCGGATATTGTGGACAAACTGCGGCGGTCGGATCTGTTTGTCGCAACCAGTGTAACGTCACAACGTGGTAATCAAGACGCGGCGGTCAACACGCTGAAGGAAGCGATGGCCGTTGGCCTGCCAGTGTTGGCGACGCGGCACGGAGGCATTCCGGAACTTGTGGAAGACGGGGTGTGCGGTTTTCTCGTCCCGGAACGGAACGTCGAGGCACTTGCGGATCGACTTGCAAATCTGATCGACCATCCTGACTTGTGGCCTGACTTTGGACTCGCTGGCCGCCGCCGCGTCGAGAAACTGTACGACATCAACAGGCTAACAGATGATCTGGTGGAAACGTATGAACGGTTACTCGGTCAGCGTCTTCCACTGGCCGCGAGTGGACCAAATTGATCACGATTAAGGCTGGAAAGCTGTAGATAAGACAGCCTAGAACCAACGCGGAAGAGGTGGGAATTACTTCGTGCCTCAGAAAGGAGTCGCACGGTGGCTCAAACGTACGCAACAAATGCGCTGGTGACGCTTGTCGTCGTTCCTCGCGAACGCTGGAGTTATGCCCGGGAATCGCTGGAGAGCATCTACCAACACACAATGCACCCGTTCGAGCTTGTCTACGTTGATGGACGTTCGCCGCGTCATCTGAGACGCTACCTCAAGACGCAGGCTCAGGAAAAGGGATTTCGCCTGCTGCGCACAGAGCATTTTTTAACGCCGAATGCAGCCCGGAATCTTGGGTTGAATCAGGTTCAAACCAATTATGTCGTGTTCGTCGACAATGATGTGGTGGTCACACCAGTATGGCTGGACGCACTTGT
>Ga0315336_1000606_pt1 | contig 92058 bp, 75 predicted proteins | sample ASW5metaG_FD_204512 | JGI IMG/M metagenome (GOLD analysis project Ga0315336, IMG submission 204512) | Ammonia-oxidizing marine archaeal communities from Monterey Bay, California, United States - ASW #5 | ecosystem: Environmental > Aquatic > Marine > Intertidal zone | place: USA: California...
TGAAGCTGCGATCTCCATACACTTCAATCACAACGGGGATAATCAATCCCTGCTGATCTTTCGTACGGTCATTGAACTGATTGCAAAAATCCATGATATTCACGCCGTGTTGACCCAATGCCGGTCCCACAGGTGGGGAAGGATTTGCGCCGCCCGCAGGGCATTGCAGCTTGATCATTCCGATAATTTCTTTTTTAGGTGCCATTTCTTTTCTCCAAGAATTTGCTAGATTTTTTCGGCCTGCCAGAATTCGATTTCTACACTCGTCTGACGCTCGAAAATCTCAATCATGACCTTCATACGGCCACGTTCTTCGTTGATTTCGTTGATATTTCCAAAAAAGTTCGCGAAAGCACCATCGATAATCTTGATACGTTCATCCACTTCAAAATTGATCTTCGTACGAGGACGTTCACGCTCGCCGCGAATTTCTTCGATCAGCGACATGACCTCTTCATCTTCCAACGGTACAGGTTCGTTACGAGAACCGATAAAACCAGTGACTCCGGTCGTCTCTTTAATCAAATGCCATAAATCCGGATTACGTTCGGGATGTTCCGGTAATTGAACCAGCAAATACCCGGGAAAACATTTACGTTGAGACACCTTCTTTTCACCCGACTTATATTCCGCCACTTCTTCCATCGGCAGCAATACATTCGGCATCAATTCAGATAACCCTTCCTGTTCCGCCATTTGGATCAAAGTTCGTTGTACCGTCGGTTCCTGTCCAGAATGCGCATGAATCGCATACCAACGACGCGTAATGCCGTCATCGGGAACGGGATTCAATGCAAACCGATCTTCTCGTGCTTCATCATCATCTTCGTCAGATTCCGAAGACGCGGTTTTTTCCGGCTCCGCTTCGGGTTCGGGATCCGCGATAATATAGGTTTCTTCCGGAGCGGGTTCGACTGCCAGCGCCTCTTTCGCAGCGGCTACTTCTACAGCACTCTCAGCAGCTTTTTCCTCTGGAGATTCACCATCTTCCTCATCAGAAGTCTTGAAAAACGCTGCCGCTTCCTTCGCGGCATCGCTAATAGGCGCGTCATTGGGCTGTTCAAACAGTCCTTCGTCCGACATTATTCAACTCCTTAAGTGAGGCTATACATTAGAAGTACGGCACGCTGGAAGATAATATCCATCGCACCAATTGTTGTCGCCAATATCGCTAGAAAAATCAAGACAACAGTAGTGGATGCTTTCAACTCGGCCTGACTCGGCCAAGTCACCTTCGTAAGCTCAATTCGTACTTCATTGAGATAGGTCCGAGCTCGTTGAATAAAGCCAGGTTTTTCCTGTACTACATTTTGTTTTGCCATTAGTCGGCCTCTTTATCGTTAACCGAATAAATTCGGAGGTTATAAGATGGCAGATCTGGAGGGACTCGAACCCCCAACCTTCGGCTTTGGAGGCCGCTGCTCTACCAATTGAGCCACAGATCTAAGCCAGAAAACCAGGTCACAAGAAAGCACTATTTTACTTCTTTGTGGACTGTGTGTTTCCGATCAAACTTACAATACTTCTTCATTTCATGCCGATCGGGCTGCTTACGCTTATCCCGAGTCGCTGTATAATTGCGACGTTTACACTCGGTACATTCCAATAGTACGTTTTCTCGCATGTCAATTACCCTTAGAAACGATTCCGTTTCGTTATTCGATGATTTTAGTAACCACGCCAGCGCCAACCGTACGGCCACCTTCGCGGATTGCAAATCGAAGTTCTTCGTCCATAGCAATAGGCGTAATCAAATCGCCCGTAATCGTGATATTGTCACCAGGCATAACCATCTCTACGCCATCCGGTAAATTCAACGTTCCCGTTACATCCGTTGTACGGAAGTAAAACTGGGGACGGTACCCACTGAAGAATGGAGTATGACGGCCCCCTTCTTCTTTTGTAAGCACATATACTTCACCTTCAAACTTCGTGTGAGGCGTAATGCTGCCCGTTTTCGCGATGACCATCCCGCGTTCCACATCTTCACGCTCAATACCGCGCAACAGCAGACCCACGTTATCGCCCGCCTGACCTTCGTCCATCAGCTTGCGGAACATTTCAACACCCGTACACGTCGTCTCACGAGTCTCTACAATACCCACTATCTCAACCTTGTCACCTACATGGACAATCCCTTGAGTGATAGCACCAGTCACAACCGTTCCGCGACCCGTAATGGTGAATACGTCTTCCACTGGCATCAAGAACGGTTTATCTAAATCACGCTCCGGTGTCGGGATATACGCATCGACTTCTTTCATCAATTCAAGAACCGCATCGCGACCCAGCGTGGTGTCGCCATTTTCCATGGCTTCACGAGCGGAACCGCGGACAATAGGAATGTCATCGCCCGGGAAATTGTACTTGGAAAGCAATTCACGCAATTCCATTTCAACCAGGTCCAACAACTCTTCGTCATCAACCAAATCTACTTTATTCATAAAGACCACAATGGCAGGTACATTCACCTGACGGGCCAAAAGGATGTGTTCGCGGGTCTGAGCCATAGGACCATCATCGCCACCCACAACAAGGATAGCACCGTCCATCTGAGCTGCACCCGTAATCATGTTCTTCACATAATCCGCGTGACCAGGACAATCCACGTGCGCATAGTGACGCGCTTCAGTTTCATATTCCACGTGAGAGATAGAAATCGTGATTCCACGTTCCTTCTCTTCAGGAGCGTTGTCAATCTGGTCGAAATCCATCGCCTCAGCACCGGTCGCTTCCGCAAGTACCTTCGTGATAGCACTCGTCAACGTCGTTTTACCGTGGTCTACGTGACCAATCGTTCCAATGTTCACGTGCGGTTTATTCCGCTCGAATTTCTCTTTCGACATGGCTGCTAAGCTCTCCTATTAATCCCCGTCTTTTCCTGACAGGTTCCTGATGATTCAAAATCGTTTTGATTTTGTCCCAAATATTTTCAATTTAAACTATTTAAAACGATACGTCGCGCCGACGCCTTCCATAATCTGGTTGGCTACACTGGTCGGTGCTGGTTCGTAGTTATCAAATTCCATACTGAATGATGCGCGACCTTGTGTCTTCGAACGCAAGTCATTCGCATATCCAAACATTTCAGCCAAAGGCACGAAGGCAATGACCTGTTGGTTCTTGCCCGTGGGTGTCATACTTTCCATACGCCCACGTCGTCCGTTGATATCGCCGATTACGTCACCGGTGAATTCTTCCGGACAGGTCACTTCCACTTTCATAGTCGGCTCGAGCAATACCGGATTCGCATTCGGCGCAGCTTTTTTCACTGCCATAGACCCTGCGATTTCAAACGCCATTTCATTTGAATCCACTTCGTGGAATGTTCCATCCAATAAGGTGACTTTTACGTCTACCATCGGATAGCCGGAAATCAGACCGCCAACAACTGCGTTCTTACATCCTTTTTCCACCCCAGGAATGTACTCCTTAGGAATAGCACCACCGACAATTTTCGATTCAAATTCAAAACCGGAACCGGATTCACCGGGTTCCAAAGTCAAAATCACGTGACCATATTGACCGCGGCCACCACTCTGACGAATAAACTTGGCTTCTGCTTTTGCTTCTTTCCGAATCGATTCACGGTAAGACACCATCGGTTTCCCGATGTTGGCTTCGACGTTGAATTCACGACGCATGCGATCAACCAGGATATCCAGGTGAAGTTCACCCATTCCCGCAATGATCGTCTGGCCGGTTTCGTCATCCGTGCGCACCCGGAACGTAGGATCTTCTTCACTCAATTTTACGAGTGCGTCAGACAACTTATCCTGGTCAGCTTTCGACTTCGGTTCGATGGCGATATCCACCACCGGATCCGGAAAGTCCACATTCATTAATTCAACTTGAGCTTTGACATCACACAAGGTATCCCCTGTGGTGGTGTCTTTCGCACCGATTACGGCGCCAATATCTCCAGCGCGCAATTCTTCTAAATCTTTACGATCGTTTGCATGCATTTCTAACAAACGACCCATACGTTCCTTTTTTCCGGACCGTGTATTCATTACTTGCGTTCCGGCTGGTAATACGCCGCTGTACACGCGAATAAATGTCAATCGCCCTACGTGAGGATCCGTAATAATTTTAAACGCCAACGCAGAAAACGGCTCGTCGTCCGATGGTTTCCGAATGACTTCGTTATCTGTACGAGGTTCTGTTCCCACAATCGCGGCTACATCGGTCGGAGCCGGCAAATAATCGATTACCGCATCCAACATCTGCTGAACGCCTTTGTTCTTCAAAGCAGTTCCCGCCAATACTGGGGTCATCTCCGATGCAAGCGTTACCCGGCGAATTGCGGCAGCAAGTATCTCCGTCGAAATTTCTTCGTCGGCCAAAAATAGCTCCATCAACTCTTCGTCGATTTCAGCTACTGATTCAATCATCGTCGCGCGGGCGATTTCGACATCATCTAACAAATCCGCAGGAACTTCATCTTCAATAATCATTTTGGTATCGATGTCATCCGCTTCCCATCGAATAAAACGAAGGCCCACTAAATCAACCACTCCACGGAACTGATCTTCTGCTCCAACAGGGTATTGAATGGGGACAGCGTTTGCAGAAAGACGATCTTTCATCGTTTCTACGGCGTTGTAAAAATCGGCACCAGTACGGTCCATTTTGTTAATGAAAGCGATCCGGGGTACTTCGTACTTTTCGGCTTGACGCCACACAGTTTCGGATTGGGGCTGGACGCCTGCAACGGCGCAAAAAACTGCTACAGCACCATCAAGGACACGCAGACTACGTTCCACTTCAGCCGTGAAATCCACGTGACCGGGTGTATCAATAATATTCACACGGTAGTCGTTCCACTGGCAAGCGGTAGCTGCTGAGGTGATGGTGATGCCGCGTTCCTGCTCCTGCTCCATATAATCCATGGTAGCTGCACCGTCATGGACTTCCCCAATGCGGTGTAAACGGCCGGAATAGTACAAGACACGTTCAGTAACGGTGGTCTTGCCGGCATCAATATGGGCCATGATCCCGATGTTCCGGGTTTTTTCAAGCGGTGTTTGACGAGCCACTACTTTATAACCTTTCTTAAAAGTATGTTCAGTTTTTTCCGAACATTCTATTGGTGGTTAAAGTTTGCTGCGCGCGCTGTCCGCTTAAAGGCCTACGTTGACATATCATTCAAATGTCTGTAGGTCAAGCGGTTCGCTGTGCTTCCCCGTAAGGGGCGAACGCCTACGTTAACCTTGTTCTATGTAAATTTAGTTGTTCAAAGTTCACTACTTTAGAAACGGAAATGAGCGAATGCTTTATTAGCATCGGCCATTTTGTGCGTGTCTTCACGCCGCTTGATAGTGGAACCCTGACGATTATAACAATCAATCAATTCACCCGCTAAACGTTCTTGCATGGTTTTCTCACCACGCTTACGGGAGAATTCAATAATCCAACGAAACGCAATCGCACGACGTGTTAACGGTGCAACTTCGATGGGCACTTGATACGTGGCACCACCTACGCGACGGGACTTCACTTGCAAAACAGGCTTGGCGTTTTCCAAACCTTTATTAAACACTTCCATAGGATCATCGTTGCCGGTCCGCGTCTTGACGATATCAAGAGCACCGTACACGATGTTTTCAGCTACACTTTTTTTGCCGTCAACCATTACCGCGTTGATGAATTTAGCCAAAGTGGTGCTGTTGTAAATCGGATCGGGGAGTATTTCCCGTTTTGGTATTTCGCGTCTTCTTGCCATAATAGTTGGTCACAGCCTTACTTAGGCCGTTTCACTCCATATTTTGAACGGCTAACCCAACGACCGTTGTGAACTTCTTTGCCACCTTCATCCTGACGAGAAGATACTCCGCCCATATCGCCCTGAGCATCCAATACTCCACGAATCATGTGGTAACGAACCCCTGGTAAATCTTTTACACGTCCGCCGCGAATCATCACTTGCGAGTGTTCTTGTAAGTTATGACCAATTCCAGGAATATAAGCGGTTACTTCCATACCGTTTTTCAAACGTACACGAGCTACCTTACGCAAAGCCGAGTTCGGCTTCTTTGGCGTCATCGTATATACACGGGTACAAGTACCAGAAGCCTGCGGGCTATCTTTCAACGCCGGCGACTTCGATTTAAATTTTTTGGTTTTGCGGCAGTTCCGCACCAACTGATTGATTGTCGGCAAACCGTAGTTCTCCACTTCGTTCAGGCCGCACAATGCGCCTGTAAATGACTGAAAATAGTATCCATAACACGCCACCGAAAGGGCGCAAGGACATCCCAACCGCGCCAATAACTCCTAAGCGCAGCGAGAGACAGCTGCAAATAGTAACAAATGAAAATTCATCAAGTCAAGCAATAAACTAAATAATATGCATTGAATGTGAATCTTTTCTGTTCAACGAACGTATTCAAGCTCGGCCTTCACTGAAATACGACCTATTCACCACGAAAAAATTCCATATGGCCTATGAAGTACAGGACTATATACCACATATAGATAATTTGTCAACAATTAATTAACAACCCAACATCACCTGGATCAGGCACACCCATCTGCAATAATCACCAAACCTTCGGATGCCGATTGTCGGATTTTCGACGCTTCCTGATATTCCGGCGAGGCATACCACCCCTTCGCTTGCTCCAAGGAATCGAATTCGAGGACCACCAAACGCTGATACCCCCATTCCCCTTCCACCACCTCGAGGTCACCGCCGCGAACCACAAATCGCCCGCCGTGAGAATGGATTGTTTCCGGGGTCAATGCCTTATACCCCTCGTAACGATCGGGGTCTTGGACAGTCACTTGAACAACGACGTAGGCAGACATGACGAAACTCCTTTACGAAGAAGAGGAAACCAGATCCCTCTTGATGTGTTGATCCACATCCTGCCGTTTCAACATCAACAACGTCAAGATCGAAGCAGCGTAAACGAAAAGAAAAAGAAGGAAAGCGTTTTGATAAGAACCGGTTTGATCATAAATGTATCCGGCCAAAGGAACACCCGAAACCTGAATCGGTAACATACAAGGAGTCATGATCCCCATGATGCTTCCGAAGTTTTCACGGCCGAAAACTTCGCCTATCAAAGAACCCCAAAGAGGTACGACGCCGCCCATTCCGAAACCGAAAAACGCGACCCCGATTTGCATGCCTAGATAGGTTGATGATTTCATTAAAATCAACACACCGATGAATTGCAACGTCGTCGACAACCATACAGCGCGCCGCGTATCGGTGTGGTCAGCAATCCAGCCGAACATAACTTTTCCGACGACGCCCACACCTGCAGACAATGACAATAACGCCGCCGCCTGATAAGTCGACAATCCGAAGTCCAAACCAAGTTGATTCATGTGCGTTAGCACTGCTCCGATGCAGTGCATATTGAGAGACATCGTAATCGTGATCGCCCAAAAATTAACATTCGTAATTACCTGCATGATGGTCCAGGAGTGATGCTCCAATGTGTCCGAAACTTTTTGATCGTCCGTTTCAAAGGCACCCTCCGATGCGAGCGGCGTTCCTGGCGGAAGCGCGTACGGCGACGATTCCCCATCTGGATAAAGGCCGATATCTTCGGGCCGGTTCTTCGCGAAGATCCATATCAGTGGCGCCAGTACCCCCGTCGTTATTAGCCCATATACGATAAAGGTGTATCGCCAACCGATTTCTTCAATCAACCACGCCGACACAAGCGCCATCACCATCCCCGATGCGGAAACACCCATCGTCGATATTCCAAGCGCCGTTCCGCGCTTCCGGATAAACCAATTGGATACCAACGTCTGACTGGGGATCATTCCGATAAACGCCGCACCAAACCCCAGAAACGTCGCAAGGATCACATAGAATTGCCACAGCTCCGTAATCTGAGCCGCAAGTAAAAAACCAACCGACATGAGGAACGCGCCACTAACCATTAGCTTCTTGATAGAGTAATTGTCGACCGCTTTTCCGATGAAAATGGCGACCGCGCCCATCGAGACATTCATGATGGCGAGACCCATCGAGACCCCGAAGCGGCTGCTTTCAAATTCTTCCAACAACGCACCAAAAAAGATACTGTAAGAATAGAAAATAAACCCAACGGAGATGAAGAGAGTTATAAAAGTAACCCCAACTATTTTCCATCCGTAAAACAAATTGCTTCCTTCCCGTCGATGGCTAGAGGATTGGTCTTAACCTGGCAAAAATAGACAACCGCTCACATTGTAAAGTGAGGGTAGAAACTACGATTCATAATAATTTGGCGTGGAACGATCTTGTTCTTAGGCCCCGCCGCGGGTCCAAATCTGGCGCTGGATCATGCCGATGTATTCAGTCCATTCTTGGCCCTTATCCTTGGCCTGGGTAATGACATTGTCGTACGCGTTCGTCTGGGCATCGAGATTATCAATGTGATGCAACACAATCGCTTCGAGGGTTTTCGGAACCACCGGAGATCCCAGTTCCTGCTCACCGTGGTGAGATAGAATGAAGTGGAGAATTTGATTGCGTAGTGACTCCGGGTAATCCTGAATGGCGTCCATTTTTCGATTCGCCATCATGCAACCCTGCTCTAAATGGCCGATCAGTTTGCCAGACGTGGTGTAATCTACGAACATCCCTGAGGACAATTCTTCAATCTTCCCAATATCGTGTAAAAAGACGCCCGTCAACAGCAAGTCTCGATTCAAATTCGGGAACAATCCACACATGGTTTCCGCAATCTGAGACATTTCCCAACAATGCTGTATCAAACCGCCATGATACGCATGATGCCATTTTTTCCCGGCGGCGGCAGCTTTGAAACGCTCCATAATAGAAGTATCTGCCAAAAACGCGTCCACCAATTCCTTTAAATGCGGATCGGTTATGGTGCCAAGAAGCTTAATAAACCCTTCCGAAGCCGATTTCGCCTCTTCCGGAGCATTCACCAGGTCGGTGGTGTCAAAATCCTCATCTTTCAATGGAACGACCTGATCCACACGGACTTGAAGCCGATCCTGATACGACTGAATTGTTCCACGTACGTTTACCACGTCGCCCAATTCGAACAATTTAGCCACCGAAACGGCATTATTCCACATCACACCACCAATATCACCAGTCCGGTCTTTGAAAACCATTCCGAGGAATTTACCCCCGTTTTGGGTATCGCGGAGGTCTTTTCGTGCGGCTACAAAATAATCATTGATCACGTCACCTTCGACTAAATCAGCTACATACTGGCGTTTCATGGGGAAATCTTTCTATCGGTAATGTCAAAATCGAAGGCGTATTGTACCGTTTTAGCGCCACCAAAAGGAAGAATGGACGTACAACCAATCCCTTGGTCGTGCCGCCCATTCATCAAATCACCGCGAAATAGTGTGAATCCCGACTATGCCACTTGTGCCGAATTCACGGTATCCGACGCTTGTTGATGTTCCCGAATGATGAGATACACCAATGGTGCGAATGAACCCGTCAAACACGTTCCGATAATCCAGGGAATTGGATTGATACCCCGGCTCTTCGCATCCTTCACCATCCAGGCGCAGAACAACAGAGCACAAACAACGAGATCAAAAAAGATTTGTATCGTTCCCGCATTGTGAGTGGCCGATTGGAAGATCCCGATGAATCCGACCTCCATGATGGCCCACGCCGTCAATGCCCCAAAATCAATCAAAATTGCCCATAAAATTAGTTTTTTTAACATCGTTACATCCTCTCTGGTTAAACTCATGATGTAAATTATGCGCTCGATCATGATTACGTGCAATTACCTAACAGGTAATTGCCTCGATAACTGTACGCCATGTTACGCTTGCTACAATGGTGAATCACGTACATTGGAGAGAGATATGAGCGGCCTGGTCGAAGAACCCAAAACACTGAAAACGGGGACTTCTCCGTTTTCATCAATGATGAAACAGTGGAGAAATCTAAAAAAGCGATCGCAGCTGGATCTGGCCTTGGATGCCGGAGTTTCTCAGCGCCACGTCAGTTTTCTGGAATCCGGCCGAGCAAAGCCCAGCCGCGAAATGGTGCTGAGTCTTGCCGAAGCCCTGGAATTACCTTTGCGCGAACGCAATCAACTCCTGAACGGCGCAGGGTACGCACCCGTATTCAAAGAACGCGGCCTCGACGCCGTCGAAATGAAATCGGTTCGCCACGCACTCGAACTCACGCTCGCCCATCACGAGCCCTATCCCGCCATCGTCGCCGATCGAAATTGGAATCTGCAAATGACCAATCCACCCGCCATGGCCTTCGTCGGCATTCTGGGTGAACCGGAAGAAGTATGGCAGCGGGTCGATCCTTCCGGAAACAACAATCTGTACCGGATGACCTTTCACCCTGAAGGGCTACGTCCCCTAATCAGCAACTGGGACGATTTCGCCAAACCAATGTTGCTCCGTCTGCGAAAGGAAGTCGGCGCCGATCCAAACAACGAAGTTCTCGCCGCCCTGCTCAAAGAAATCACGGAAATGGCCGGGGACGACACTGTCAGTAGTTTTTCGGAAATGACGCTTCCACTGGAACCGGTGCTGCCCATGGAGCTAACCGTAGGCGATATGACCCTCAAAACCTTCACCATGGTCTCGTCCCTGGGAACAGCAACAGACATCACCGCCGAAGAATTGAAAGTGGAAACCTTTTTCCCGGCCGATGACTTTACCGAACAGTTCTTTCGCCAAATGGGATCGTCAAATTCGTAAAGGATCGTTAGCCCCGAGAACGACGACGGCATGGAGTTTATCTCCCGAGTTTTAGTACAGTGTCTCCTGATCGCCCGATTCACATACCCACATCAGTTGGAGATGTTTCATGCCTATGTTCAACAAAAAAATTCTCGCCGTCTTCCTTTCGTTCTCCGCGATCATTGCCACCGCGGCACAATCAGAGGATTCGAAACTCTTCGATTCAGGCGCTAAACCCGAGGTCATTGCCGACGGTTTCGAATTCATCGAGGGCCCAACGCCGGACGGAAAAGGAAATATCTTTTTCACCGATATCCCGAACAATCGAATTCATCGCTGGTCCGAAAAAGACGGAATGTCCACAGTGCGCGAAAACTCTGGTGGTGCAAACGGATTGATGCTCAATGCAAAAGGTCAGCTCCTCGCTATGGAAGGAACGAATCAAAAAGTGACCGCCATGAATCCCGACGGCTCCATCGAAGTCGTTTTTGAACGTTACAACAATAAGCGTCTAAACAGCCCCAACGACCTATGGATCGACAACAAAGGCGGCTTCTATTTCACGGACCCCCGTTATGGTTTTTCCACCCATGAAAAGGAACAGCCGATGGAAGGCGTATACTACGTGTCCGCCGACTACAAGACCATCACCCGCGTAGTAGAGGACATGCAAAAACCGAACGGAATAGTCGGTACGGAGGACGGAAAAACCCTCTACGTCGCGGATACGTACTTAATGCGTATCTTCAAATTCGATGTAAAAAGTGACGGCACCCTTGGACCGAAGAAAGAATTCATCAAGCAAGGCTCGGACGGCATGACACTGGACGAACACGGAAATCTATACCTGACGTGGGCCAGCGGGCTGTCCATTTACGACCCCGATGGTAAACTGATTGAACGATTCAAACTCCACGCTACTCCGGCGAACGTTACATTCGGAGGCCCGGACGGCAAAAACGTGTACGTTACCGCCGTGGACAAACTCTACCGGCTAAAAATGAACGTGACTGGTCAAGCGGCCAACCGTTAAGACGTACAAGACAAAGGCCCATCTACCGTGAGTGCATTCGTAACCTTACAAAAACTATTCCCCAAACATTGGGTTTCCCGAGCTGCCGGAACCTTCGCGTCTTCCAACGCACCGTTTATTCGCGGACCACTCATCCGAACTTTTGCAAAAGCATACGACGTCGATATGAGCCTGGCCGCCCGCCCCGATCTCGCAACCTACGATTCATTCAATGACTTTTTTACCCGGTCGCTAACGCCCGAAGCGCGACCCATCGATTCCTCTGAATCAACGCTGGTCTGCCCTGCCGATGGCGCGGTGAGCCAGATGGGCACTATTCAAGAAGGGCAACTCCTGCAAGCCAAAGGAATCCGATATTCATTCAACGCCCTAGCCGACGCATGCGCAGGTCCCGAATACGAAGGCGGTCAATTCCTTACGGTCTATCTTTCACCCAAAGATTACCATCGGGTTCACGTTCCGGCCGCCGGCAAGCTGATTCGGTCCGTAGCAATTCCAGGTAAGTTATTCTCGGTAAATTCAAAAACCGAGTCAGAGATCGAAGGTCTGTTCGCCATCAACGAACGGCTCGTGTGTGAATTCGAGACCCCTTTTGGAAAAATGCTCGTCATCATGGTGGGCGCCCTCATCGTGGCCAGCATCGAGACCGTTTGGGATAGCCCTCCCTCGCCCTATCGCACGAAACAAGCTTTTGAACACGACCAGTCTTTAGAAAAGGGTGCTGAAATGGGTCGTTTCCTTCTCGGGAGTACCGCCATTGTCATCTTCGAAAAAGACCGCGTCCGGTTAAGTCCTAACCTCACGCCCGGTAGTTCTGTCCAGATGGGTCAATCCATCGGAAAAATTCTCTAGCTGGATCTTCGACGTAATCTTGTTCGTGAAATTAGTGTCGTGGCGAATCACGACGGGTTCTCGGCGGTCCTTCACCATTTGAGAAAAGCCTTTTCGTCTGATATGGTTCTGTGTTCTACCTAGTTTGAGTCATATCTGTCGGAGATCGTTTACATGTATCGTATTTTTGCCTTGTTGTCCATATTTATGGTGTCGACTGCTTATGCCCAGTCCTCGTCGGAAAAACACGACGTACGAATTCTTCGAGACACATGGGGAGTCCCACACATTTTTGGCAAGACCGATGCCGACGTAGGATTCGGACTCGCCTACGCCCAATCTGAGGATAACTTCGTCACTGTCCAGGAAACGCTGATGACGACCCGAGGCACCATGGGGATGCACACCGGCCAGGCGGGCGCAACGACGGATTTTATTATCGCGTTATTGCGGGTTAACGAGTTCGTAGAGGAAAAATACGAATCGGATCTGAGCCCGGAATTGCGAGTCGTTCTGGAGGCCTTCGCCGAAGGAATTAATTTCTACGGAAAGAAGTATCCTGATCAATTGTTGCGAGACGATCTTTTGCCGGTGACAGGTAAAGATATTGCAGCGGGTTTCGTATTTCGCGCGCCTTTTTTTGTTGGTTTGGATCGGACGATCCGTGAGTTGTTTGGTAAGGAGCGGAAACGAGAAGTTTCTCAGAAAACGGCGATGGCGTTTGACGAACCGACGGCAATCGCTGCGGCACACGATTATATCTCCAACGGAACGGAGATGGGGTCGAATGGAACGGTCCTTTCACCCAATCGAACTGCAGACGGAAGCACGATGTTGTTGGTGAATCCCCATTTGGCTTGGGAAGGCCCAACGACGTGGTATGAAGTGCATTTGCATAGCGAAGAGGGTTGGAATATGACTGGGGGGCTGTTCCCCGGTTCACCGATCGTCACTCTGGGGCACAATGAAAACTTGGGTTGGACTCATACGGTGAATGCGCCGGATTTGGCCGACGTATATGTATTGGAAATGCATCCCCGAAAGGAAAACAAATACAGGTACGGAAAGAAATGGCTGGATCTGGAACAGAAATCCATTACTCTCAAAGTTAAAATGACCGAAAAAATGCACATGCCCGTTCGTCGTGAACTATTTTATTCGGTGCATGGTCCGGTCATGAAAACCGATCACGGAGTCTACGCGATTCGCTATGCCGGGTATGGTGACATTCGTTCCTCTGATCAGTGGTATCGCATGAACAAGGCTTCGAATTATGAGGAATTCAAATCGGCAATGAATATGCGAGCGATCCATTCGTTCAACACGATTTATGCTGATAAAGACGGAGTTATTTGGGGCCTGTACAACGCCATGCTGCCGAATCGGACAGAGGGCTACGATTATGGTCAATACCTCCCGGGCGATACCCCTGAAACAATGTGGGACACGTACCTGCCTTTGGAGGAACTCCCTCAGCTGTTGAATCCCGCGAATGGTTTTATTCAGAACAATAATTCTGATCCGTTTATCATGACATTTGGTGAAGAGAATATGCGTCGGGAAGATTTTTCGAAGACCCACGGGATCGAAACTCGAATTACGAACCGCACGCTCCGTGCCCTCGAACTTTTCGAAGCGGACGATTCAGTGACCTGGGAAGAATTCGAGGAATATAAATTCGATTTGTATTATTCCAAACAATCGACCGTTGCCAAAGCACTCAACACTCTGGTCAACGCGCCGACGCCTTCAGATCCGCTATTAAAAGAAGCCATGGAACTCGCCCGGGCCTGGGACATGGGAACTCACGAAGACAATACAAGCGCCGCTCTCGTAATCTCTACCATCAACCAGGCGAAAGGCCGCGGAATCACCGGCACGCCCGAAGAAAACGAAAAAGCTTTATTGGAACAATTGGCCAAGACGGCCGCGACCCTCAAAAAAGCACACGGACGTCTCGACATTCCTTGGAGCACATTCAACCGCGTGCAGAAAGGCTCTCATGATGTCGGCGTCGGCGGCGGGCCCGACATCCTCCATTGCGTTACACCTAAATATATTGAAGACGGCGCCCGCTCCAAAGGCCGTCACGGCGACGGATACACCGCCATCGTCAAATGGGCCGAAGACGGGTCCCTGACCTCAAAAAGTTATCATCAATACGGTACAGCCACCATGGACGAATCATCGCCCCACTACGCAGACCAAATGGAATTGGCACGTACACGGACGATGAAACCGATTTGGTTCACCGAGAAAGATATTCAAGAAAACCTTGAACGTGAATACACGCCCTACGATTAACAAAAAAGGATACCAACATGAAAAATCTAATCATCGCTCTCACCGTCGCATTTCAATGGAACGCCTTCGCCGCCGAACCACCAAACGATCCCCACTTCCATCACGTTCATTTAAACGTCATGGACCCGGCGAAATCAGTCGCCTTTTACAAGAAACACCTGGGCGCCATCGACGTCAATTACAAAGGCAAAACGAAGGCCGTATTTACCGAACGCTCATTCATTTTCATGAACAAAGTGAGCGACCCGGCTCCGAATGAGCCCAACACAGCACTCATGCACATCGGGTGGGCGGGCACGGATGGCGACGCCAAATACGAATGGCTCAAAAAGGGCGGTGTAGATTTTCAAACCCACATCTCTTCTTTTAGCGGCAACCAGTATATGTACTTCTGGGGACCCGATCGCGAATTGATCGAGATATATACCGGCTCTCAAAACCACCGCTTTGAACACACCCACTACTGGGCGAAAGATCCCAATGTACTGGCCGATTGGTTTATCGACCACATCGGTATTCAGGGATCCCGTCAAAATAGACCTCGTCCCAAAGCCGGCCTTTGGATGCGTGTCGGAGTGCTGGACAATACCAATTTCGTTATCTTTGGTTTACCCGAAAAAGGTGCTGCCAATTGGCCCGAAGGCATGGGCGATGATTTCGAACCGACCAAAGGCCACGTGATGGATCACTTGGCGTTCTCATTCCGCGACATCAAACCCGTCTTCGAAAAGATGAAAAAAGACGGTGTTGAAATCGTTGAACCCATTGCGATGCGGGCAGAAGGGCACGAAAGCTTCTTCGTCATGGCACCGGGAAAACTGCTTATCGAAGTTGTTGAAGCAAAACCCATCCCCGATTCGTCCTGGGAATAGGGCTGTTACCATTTCGGACTACCTGGGAGTGGCTTTGCAACTCCCAGGTTACAGACGATTTTTTTGAATGCGTCTCGTAGCCCGAATGCAAACCAATGAAAACAGCATTGTAAGTACCGCCAGTCCCAGTGGGGTGGCGGACGGCATGGCGTTGCCCGGAAATGTGAACGAAGTAGCGAAAATGTCGTGTTCGGTACCGATTCCACCCAAATCTTCGTCTGAGTACCACACCACGACCCAGGTGCCCGCATCGTCAGTGAAAATATTGGGATCGATATCATTCCCAGAATCAGAAACGGCGTTTGTGTTTACTAAATCCGGAACCGTCCAGCTTGCGCCGTTGTCGGTAGACGTAGCCGCTAAAATATCGTAATCATTTCCCACCGTTCCCCCCAAGGTATCCGTGGACTCCCACGCGGTAACCCAGTTTCCAATGCCATCTGTCTGAAGGCTCGTATTGATATCCCCGCCCGAATCGGAGGCACCGTTGGTGTTCAGTAAGGCCGGTGCTGACCAGCTTGCACCATTATCTGTCGAAGTGGTTACGAAAACATCGCGATCGGTGCCTGCGGTTCCACCGAGGTCTTCATCGGATTCCCACGCAGCGACCCAGTTACCGCCACCGTCCGTTGCTATAACAGGTCGAAAATCGCTTCCGGAATCGGTATTGCCGTTGGTATTCAAAAGAATCGGTGCAGACCAACTCGCACCGTCATCGGTTGACGTCGCTACAAAGATATCAATATCAGTTCCAGCCGTTCCGCCCAGATCTTCATCGGACCGAAAACAAGTCACCCAATTCCCCAATTTGTCCGTGGCGATGGCCGGACTGTATTCGGTTCCGACATCAGAAGTACCATTGGTATTGAGCAAAGTTGGACCAGACCACGTGGCTCCGTTGTCCAGAGACGTCGCCACGAAAATATCAAAATCGCCGCCGGCTGTTCCGCCGAGGTTTTCGGTGGAATTCCAAGTCGTAACCCACGTGCCAGTCCCGTTCGTGGTGGTATCAAGAGTTACGTCCGACCCGGTGTCCGTGTCACCGTTGTTATTTAACAAGGCCGGAGCTGACCAGCTTGCGCCATTATCCGTGGAGGTAGCTACAAAAACGTCTGGATCGGTGCCTGCGGTTCCGCCTAAATCTTCTTGCGAAATCCACGTGGCCACCCAGTTTCCAGATCCATCGGTAGTGATATGGGGATAAATATCAGACCCGGCGTCGGACGTACCGTTCGAATTGAGCAGTGCCGGTGCCGTCCAGCTAGCGCCGTTGTCGGAAGACGTGGCCACGAAGATATCCTGATCGGTACCGGCAGTTCCGCCAAGGTCTTCGTGCGAAGTCCAAACGGTCACCCAGTTCCCTGCCCCGTCCGTGGTGGTTTCGGGCCAGATGTCGAGGCCTGAATCCGTCGTGCCATTGCTGTTTAACAATGTGGGTGCGCTCGGCGCTATTTGTGCCTGCAGGGCCCCCGTAATTGCAAAAAAAACGACCAAGCAGGTTAATCGGCTAAAGGGGAATGAATTGTAAGGACTCATGTTCGTTCTCTTTCTAGGATGTCCGGTCGGACGAATCCGGTTTCGAATTCGATGTCGTTTAATTATGACCTCAGCGATATGAATTTTGATAAAAACCATAAATTCAATCCCCAAACCTAGCACAACAGAAATAGGGTGTCAACGTATTCGAAAGATTGAAGTTAGGCCCACCGTATTTAAAGCCTGATACCCACGAACTGAACGCCGGCGTTCGTACATGTGGCGACGAAAAACCTACCGGATCCGGGCCGTTTAGGCCTCGGGCGTGAATCCCATCACGACCTCGAAGTGGGCGGCGAGTTCACTGACTTTGGATCCGGGGATTTTTTTGAAGGGTATAATCGTCGAATCCCGCGCTTTCTTGTCACGGATGGATTGGAGAATCCGATCCTCGGCGTTCATCTTGTCACCCTTGATATAGCATTGTGTCGTCAGAAGTTTCTCACCCTTCACATTCACAGACATATGAATGTGCGGTGTTCGATGTATCGTGCGATCCGTATAGGCCACCGGCTTGATTGTGCGGAAATAATACTCACCCTTCGACCCGGTCAGAAATTTTCCGAAACCCTGAAAGTTATTGTCGTACCGATCCCGGTTAGGGCTATCGTGATGGATATAGACTCCCGTCGCATCCACCTGCCAGATTTCCACCATAGCATTCCGAATCGGCGAGCCGCTCTTGTCAAGAATGCGACCCGTCAAATGAGTGATTTCTCCCACTCCAGACGTAAGCGAATTGTTGATGACCACCAAATCATTGTCCGTATCGAGAGGTAGTTTCTCCGGATAAAAGGGCCCCGGAGTCTGTCGCGGCGTCACGACCAACTCTTCAGCCAACACGCCGGGAACGGCAAGCGCCGACGCGCCTAGCGCGACTTGTTGAATAAATTTCCGGCGGGTGTAAAAACGTTTACTCATGATTGGGCCTCCTGTGGACATCGAAATATTCCTCCAGTAAACCACGATATCCCTCAAATATCAACCATCGTTTAGGTTCTTGGAGGGCTCGCCCGAATGACTTATCGGGGTGGCCGGATTTAATCCGTTTCTTGGAGGGCTAACTCCACCAACCCGCTCGCAACCGCATTCACCGGCTGACCCGCCCGATACACATTGCACATCACTGCAACGACAATCCCCTTCTCAGGATAGATATCCAACATAGTCGTCGTCCCCGCCTGACCGCCGTCATTGTGAATCCGTTTTCCCCACTCCGGATGGTCAAATACCATCCACCCAAGTGCGTACGGGACTGATTGTTTTGGTACAATCTTCACTGTCAACATCCGTTCAACCGTCGATTCCGAAACCAACTCCCCCTCAACGAACGCGTGCCCAAACCGCAACAGGTCTTCCGCCGTCGAAACCAACCCACCACCGGGATATTTCACGCTCAAATCCGTGTACTCGTCCTCAACCAACTCCCCGTCATTTGAGAACCGATACAATTTCGCCTGTTCCGGCAATGTCTTCCCCCGAATCTCCAGCTCAGTCCGCGTCATCCCCGCCGCTTCCCAAATGTGCTCCCGCATATATTCTTCATACGTCTGCTTCGACGCGCCTTCGATGGCAGCACCCAATAAGGTGTACCCGTACGTCGTATAGAGATACCGACTCCCCGGCTCGAACGCCAAACGCCGATCCATAAATAACGTAATCGCATCATCCAAAGATTCGTAATGCGTCATCGGTCTGTTTTCTTTACCCTGATAATGACGCGTCCCAGACGTATGCGTAAGCAAATGCTCAATACGCACTTTCCCTTTCGCTTTTTTCGGATACGTTTTCACATGCTTCCGCACAAGGTCATTCAATTTGAGTTTTTTCTTCTCTTCGAGCTGCATGATGCCCGTAGCCGTCATCGATTTCGTGATCGATGCGATCCGCGCCAGCATATCGCCCTCCGCAGGAATTTGGTTCTCCACATCCCTGAATCCCGCGCCGCCCAGCCAGACAATTTCGCCGTCGACCATGATCCCCGCCGATACGCCGGCAACGCCGGAATCGCGAACCTGCTGCTCCAGCAATGCCTGAGCTTTTTCATCGAAAGATGAAGCCGCGACGCTGGCGCTCAAAAAAATGAAAAGTACGCTACGAAAAAACAAAATGATTCCTCCCAATCTGAATTTAAATTGGACGCCAAACTCCACCAAACCGTTTAAACGTGTAACCGGTCTGGCTCAACATCTCACTCAATATACAGTAGGAGTATCAAGGTATGAGTTCAGAAACGGTCTCTCCCCGCAATACCCCTACGAGTCCGAACAAGCACCTATGGGCTCGTGGGGTATTGTGTTTATTGGTCTTTATCCATTTCGTATTGCCGTTCACCCCCATCAACCAACACGATGAAACCAGAATCGTCGTCGCCAGTCTGATTCTGGGCACTTTTTTCCTCGGCACTGTCCTCTGGTCATTCAAACTCCCAAAAGCAGCGTTCACATTGAGCCTGGCAGTACTTCTTTTCGTTTACGGTCTCAGCCACGTCACAGCCGCATCCCCCATTTCTGAAGGATGGCCCGTTAAAATCTTCTTTGCCGCCGGATTGGCCTCCGGGATTTTTGGCTCCAATCCTCCTGATTGATCGAACTGAACCCACGTTCTATAATTCGATCTGAACGGGAGGCTCGCATATGGATAACAGCATTTTCTTTTGGCTATTCCTCGTCCTGCTCAGCACGCTCCTCTTCATCACTTTTCTCAACTCCACATACAAGAGCGGCTCGTTCAACATGTGGATCAGTCGGTATTCGAAAACTTCCTATCGAGCCACCTATTCGTGGTTCAATGGTTTCGTTTCGATTCCAATTAAGATCGACACTCCCCAAGAAAAGACATTTACCTACGAAATCAACGTGGAAAAAGAAAGTCTGAAATTGACCCTCACCCACCCGAATAAGTCCGAACATCCTATCGAGATTTGTGAGGGAGGCACCATCGAAACGACGAAGACCGTTGAATTCCCGACTACGGGGAAATACCGGCTACGAATCATCGGAAAAAAGACGAAAGGCAGTTTCGATGTTAAATGGAGCTAAGGTGTCTCTTCCGACGATTCTTCATCACCCTTCTCTGATTGGCTAAATCCAAAAATTCGAATATAAAGCCAGCCAAGACCAAGACATACAACACCCAAACCGCCATAGGCCATCGCTTTCGGAATCGCATCCAAGCCCGTAGTATCCACCAACACAACCCGTCCAATGGAAATCACCAATACAACCAGACCGCCATACCGATACGCACCAACTTTCGTGACCACCGCTCCGAAAAACAGCGCTACCGCCAACAGTGCCCAACTGACGGTCAGGTAATTTTCCAGAATGAACGGGATTCGCGTGAACGTGTACAACGACACGACCGTGACGATCCCGACCAATGTCCCGCCAGCTTGCTTTCGAGCCGTTTCCGTGAGCTCATAGTCGTACGTAGAGAAAAGCCTTTCGAGAAGAATCCACACACCGATCACGCCCACGAATCCAGCAAGCATCGGAGCCATGTTCATTTCGTAGTCATACGATTTGGCCATTAGGTAAAATGTATTCATAACAAGTGATAGTCCCGCCAAAACCGCAGCCGTCTGCGTCTTGCAGTATTTCGCATAGGCTACAAACCCGAGAACAACCAAGAGTCGCGAAACCGCTCCCCAATCACGCACCGTTTCCGGCAACTGCATCACCGCGAACCGCATCGCTACGACCATCACCGAAACCTGAAGGAAAGTCCCGATCCATCTCGCTTCAAAAAGACGAGTCAACCGGTCCCCTACGATTCCCAATGCCATCAACGCCACAGCCGTCACCATCAAGTAAGACTGTGGTATCGCGCCTACGTCCGACAACCGCGTGGCCGGGTAATCCACGTTCCAAGCCATCCATGTAAACGCGAATACCATCCCGCCCGAAATACATAACGCCTTCGGATGAAGAACGAACGCCAGCCCGCCTAGTACCGCCACGGCAGACAGTGCGACGATGTACGCACTCTGATCTGTGTCAGCCCAATCTAACCCCAAACCTACAATCATGATGGTCAGCATGGGATAGACACCGTAAGGAACCCAACGGTTCGCATGAATCTCAAACGGTTTGCGATCGCCGAACCATTTTTCTTCCGTCGCCAATCCGATAGGAATCAGACACGCGACTCCGATCCAATTTTGCCACGTGTAGGCGTCCCGCGCGAACAGATACAAAAACGTGCCAAGCCCCGTCACCACAAAACCCAATGTCAGCGATGTGAGTGACATCGAACGTACGACCCATCCAACCAAAAGTAGTCCAAGTCCCAATATTCCTAGAACAAACAACATGTGTAGATCGTCGACGATGTTGAAGACCTGCATATTGGCCAACGCGAAGCCGGCGCACGCGTACAGCATTGGAAGCAGATAACCATTGGCATGTTTTTGAACCGATTCATTCCAGTCCTCGCCACGCGACGCCAAATCCAGCCGCCACAAAAACTGGCGCGTAGCCACGTCCAAACTTCCGAATGCGGGCGATATCTCGTCCCACTTCGTTCGCTCGTACAAAATACTTCCCAGCCAGAACGCGACCGTCACCAACCCGAATTGTATCGCCGTCGGCACGAACTCCGCGGAGTCGTAGGTCAACGCTGTATTGGAAACCGCGCTATCAAATGCCACGCCGAATGCCAATATGCCTACCGCGTAAGCAAGAAGCCGAGTCACAATCAACGTCGACTGACGTGATGCCGCCAACAACACGAGCATTTCGACGGCGAGTGATGTGGCCAATGCACTTCCGGAAAATTGATACGCCAACCCGAGCGTGATGATGCCCGATGCCTTCGTGAAATACGCATTCAACAACGGATCATGATTACGACGCTTCCAATATCCCGCCCCTACGACGAGCAGCATTGCCCCCAATCCGTAGTGAAACCAATGGTGCCGGTCCGTAGAGAAATCGAACCCTTCCATAATCAACGAGCCAAGAAGCAGGTACATACCTGTATTGACTGATACGAAAGCCGTACGGACAAAAACGGGAACGCTCTTGCGTCGAATGTGTTCCGGCGAAAAAAGTTCGGCCAAACTATAAATCAGAAAATAAGTGGTCAACACTCCGAGTCCGAGAGAAAACTCGAGTACAGTCTCCGCACTATCGGCTTTAACCATCAAATAGCCATGGTTCAGGTAACTCAATACCAACCCAACCGCGGCCACGTAATACCAGCGGTTTCGCAGAAGAAACCACGCCGACCCTGTGCTCAATATAAGAATGCTGAACGCGGTGATACCCGGTGATTCCTTAATCGAGCCCACACTTAACAGAATCGTGAAATGGCCGAGCGCCGTAACAACCATCCCCAGCACCGGCGATTGTTTTCGTTGAGCCATCCAGGCCCAGATACCCACGATGAACGCCATCCCTCCCAACGATGGATATGGCGATTCGGTGAGTTTGGCAAACTCAAGGAAATGCGTTCCGAACGTGACCAGGTACGCGACCGCGAGTCCACCACCGTAGGCGACCTGCGCGTACTTTGGCTGTTTGGATTCTGAAAATCTCCCCAATCCCAACATGGCTGCTGCGATCGAGTATCCGATAGCCACGCGCCCGACTGCCCCCATCTCCTTGGCCACCAAAGCCAACACGATAAAAACAGCAATCCCAATTCCCAATACTCCCAACCGGGGTAGCACATAACTGTAAATGATTTCTTCCGTCGTTTTACCAGTCGGGAAGTTTATCTTTTCCATCAGTTTTTCTTGCAACGTAGACCCGACTGGTTCGTCGCTGAATTCCGGTACACTCTCCGGCTTAGGTGCATCAATCTTCGCGGCCATCGGCGGCAATTTCGGTGGTAAGGCAGGCGGGGATTTTTTTTCCGTGGGAGCGGATCGGACGTATTCTCCAGATCCAGATTCCCATACAAGGATTTCGTCTCTAGTTGATTCGGGTTGGACTACAACGTCAGGTTCGGAAACCGCTTCTTTGACTTCAGTTTTGGTAACCATTTCTGGGTCAGGAAATGTTGAGCGTTGTTCCGCGAGGACATCCAATCGTTCCTGCAACCGGTTCATTCGAGTCCGTTGACCGCGCACCGTTTCCGTCAGATTATTAATCTTCCGGTTGGCACTGAAACCTGCGAACGCGCCAACCACCGCGAACAACAAAAAGAATAGGCCAAAAATGTTATCAAACATAACAGGTCCTCCCTGCGTTGACTCTATTAACCGTTTCAAAGGCTAGTTAGTCAAGGTTTTTTATTTGAATATATACAGTTTATTATCTAACAGTATATAACACAACTAATTGTTGAAAGTTCATTCTCATGATAAGTAACTAAAATTAAACAGGTTAGGTTATTTTGAGGATAGATGCGCCAATCGTTCCGGCGGCTTTCAGGACATCTTCACGGCAGGAAAATAGGATAACCTGATTCGTTTTGGATACTTCATTCAACAACGTCAACGCGTTCATCAATCGCTCGTCATCGTAATTCGCAAAGGGATCGTCCAGCACAAGCGGAATACTCTCATGCCCGTCACTCAAATTTTTCACCATAGCCAATCGCAACGCCAGATAGATTTGATCCACGGTCCCCGTACTCAACATGTGCTCGGGATCCGATTGCAGCGCCTTGGTTTGAGGAATCCGTACACTCAACTCCATATCGCGTGAAATCATCAGTTCTTCGTACGCGCCGCCGGTTATGGTACTGAAATAGTTGCTGGCCAAACCCGCCAATTGCGGAGCGATTCGTGAATGCCGTTCCTTCGTCACGGTCTCCAATACCTCGGCCGCATACTGAGCTGCATCCATTTCCATTTCAAGATTCGCCAATCGGTTCTGCACCGACTCGCGTTCTTCTTCCACTTCGTTCGTCGACCGAAACCCCGCGGATCGTTGCGTCAGCATGATATGCAACGCATGTTCCCGCTTCCGCTTCGATTCCAATTCGTGATCAACCGTTTCGGCGGCGCTTCTCAATTCGGTTGTCGTTTTTTTAGAACCGGTCACTTTCTGTTGGCCTGCCGCAGCCTTCAGCTCATGTAACGTTTGCCCGTTTAATGAACCCTGTAATTGTTCTTCTACGCCTTCACGTTCCTTCCACAACTCGCTGTACTTCCGCGCGCCATCCACTTTTTGGTGGTACTCGTCAACACTCACTGCACCCGCATCGTGGAGAAATCCGTTGAGCTTTTGTTCCAACTCGTCCAGCGTTTTCTTGTCCGCTTCATATTGTTCGTTCAATTCCTTCAACTGCCCGTGGATCTCGTTGACCTTGCCCAGGTGTGTACGAGATTGAGCACTGCGAATCTGATAATTGCGGAGCGCCTCCAACGCACTCTCGAAATTCTGCTCTTCGGTATAGCCATTACTCCGCAAGAACTCGCGTACCGTCAACGCCAATTCAATTTCTTCTTTTTTGGCCTTCTCCAGCCGTGGCGCAAGTTCCAGAAGTTCTTGTTCATGCCGCTTCATCGCATCGCGGTTTTCAAGACTCCGGCGCTTTGCATCCCGATACTCTTGATATCGAGCCATGGACTTCATCGCTGCCGTGCTTAACTCATGCTCAGATTGAACCGCTTCCCCCATCTCACGAAACGCGCCTTGGAGCCCCGTCAATAGGGTGTTCAGTCGATCTTCCGTTGATTGAGTATCCTCGACAAAATCTTTCAGCTGAACATCAAGTTGCTCTATACGCTCCGACTTTTGAAGGTATTGTTCGTAATACCCTTCCAATTCTCGGGAAGTCGAACATGCAGTCAACGCCATAAGCCCCGCAACGGTGTCAATCCCCCCTCTAGGCGTACCATCATCGACCAGATCCTCTTCATCGAAACCATCCAACGTATCGGTCGCTTTCGTATACCCTCGTCGCGTGAACAACGCATACGTCCCAGAAAAAAGTGCCAGCAACCCGGTCATCGTTGCGGGAAGATAGAAAGTACTATTCCCCGTCATATATCCGATAACGACGAACACGATAGATAAGATGAGTGCACCGAAAGACACGAATAGAATAACGGGCAACCGCGACTTGCGATCCTCGACCGAATGCCGCAGCTCCATTTCTTCTCGATGTTTTAATCTTACCTCTTCCTCTTCTTCGAGAAGACGATCCTCGTACCCCTTCAACGATGCGGGAAAATCACCAAAAGGTGTAAACCATTTTTCCAGCGGTTTCACGTCATCTTTCAAATTAGCAATACGTTCTTCGAGAAGTCCCTGCTCGTGTCTCGCGGAATCTCGTTCAGTTCGTGATTGATCAAACATCTCAATTTGCTGCGAAATCCATTCAATTGGATCTCCACTGATACGAGTGAAATCCGGCAATCCTTTGAGCTCGGTTTGCGCTTCCATGTAACGCACTTCAGACTGAGACCGCCACTCCGTCACTTGCTCCAGCCTTTCCGTACCAAGCTTGATTGCACCTTCCAGATCAACGAGCGCCGTCAAATGCCTTGGATCCGGATCGGTCATGACAGCAATGCCTTCGCTTTCCAACCGGGCCCGTTCTTCGTCTGACTCCTGCTGCACTTGCGTGTAACGGTCACGCGATTCGTCTACCTGACCCCGCGCATGTTCAACGAGAGTTTGTACGTGGACCATCTCAGAATGATTGTCCATTCCGAATTCCCGTGCACTCCCCAAATCCGTGCATTGTTGCGTTAACTCTTCCAAACGCGAATTAAGCGACTCCGCTTTCTCCAATCTCGATTGGAGAGCGGCGAGTTCGATGTTTTCCAGTTCCCGCTCCAACCCATTTCGCTGGTTTAATAACGAACCGATCTCTTCCCGAATTTGATTGCGCTGGCGTTCAATAACGGCTACTTCCTGCCGGATGTCCACCACTTCCCGATACTCTTTTTCCAATTCCTCCAAACGCGTTCGTGTTTTTGCCAGAGGTTTGGTTCGAGCATTCTTCGTGCCGATTGCGGCCTGCCAGTCCTGGAGCCAATGAATAGCATCCTCTGCAGAACTTTTGTCCCCACCGGAATCCGCTAACGACAACAACTTTTCGCGGATGCTCGCCAGGGCCTCCTTATCACCCAGGCCGGATAACGACAAATGAGAAATCGTCGCCATACCGAGATACACAGATTTCGTCATCCCGAGATGTCTCTCTGCAAATGTGGATTCTCGATTCTTCAAAATGGGAAACGAATGAGTAATGTCTTCCGCATGCGTCTTGTCAAACACAGTGACTGATTCATCTTTGCGATCAAAAACACGATGAACTTCGATTTCCTGTCCCTGGTCCAATGCATAGGTCAGTCGACCACCGTACCCGTGCTCCCGGTCCCACGGTTTTCGATATTCGTTCGAATCGTCGTACATCCGTTTCGACGTGTTGCGTTTCTGCCCGTACAACATGTCACCAATGTAATTTCGAAGCGTGGATTTTCCCTGTTCATTAGGACCACCGATCACCTGCAACCCGGGAGCTAGTTCGAGATCTTGCTCGGTAAATCGGCCGTAACCGTCAATTGAAATCGATTTAAATCTCAACCCGCCTTACCCCCGATCCAAGCCTTGGATTTCTACCGGACGATTCCGAAATGCGGCAACACCCAATTCCCGTGAACGTATCAATTTTCGTCGTTGCGATTGTTCGCGTGCTTCCGCTATCTCTCGATTCAATCGTGTAACAAACAAACCGAGACCCGTTTCTTCACGAGACAATTCGTCGTAATCTTCGGCTGGCGCCGTGGCGTTTCGTAAGTCCAAGTACTCGAATTCCAATGAAACCGCGTCCTGGACCAACCCCCATTCATCCTGAATCCCGGGTTCACACGATCCAGTCAGCGATATGCGTGCGATTGATTTTCGTTCGTGCTCTTTTGCTATCGTTCGGATCGCTTCAATCACATCCTGAGAAGATTTAAAGTCGTCGCACGCTATTTCGGCTTCCCAGTACACCATGCGAGAACAGGGAATTTCATTGACTCTCGTAACTCCATCCACGATCTCCACTTCAAGGAAATGGTGCATCCCGGATTCCTTGAAACTAAGCCCTTCAGGCGACCCCGAATAACAAACACGCGCGGAAAACTCTCCGATGATCTTGGTAACAGAATGAAAATGCCCCAACGCTAAGTAATTCAACCCTGGCACAGCGGCTTCGTGTGCATCAAAAGGCGCGTAATCCGCTTTTCCTTCCGGCTGATGACTCCGTTCGGAACCGTGCGCGATTGCGATGTGGTTACGATCCTTTTGATCGTCTTCAATCAACAATTCCCCAAAGGGGTTTCTCGAAGGCTCGTGGCCGTCGAAACCAAAACCGTGCATAACGGCATTCAACGACGGATGTTCAATTGATTCCCACTTGGGTTGGCGAAAAATGGTCACATTACCCGGCCACAACTCCGTCGTGTAAGGAGATTCTCCGATTACCGGATCGTGGTTTCCCGGTGAAATATACACCGGAATAGAGCTGATCGACTTAAATTCCGATTGAAGAAAGGAAATCGTGTCCCGGCTTACCCGTTCATGGTCGAACAGATCTCCGGCTATCAACAGGGCATCCGCTGGCCATTCTCCGGCCCGAACGATAATGTCGTGAAAGACATCTCTCAATGATTGGCGACGGCGATTCCCGAAATGCTCCGGCATTCCCGCACCGGCAAAACACCGGTCCAAATGCACGTCTGACGTGTGAATTATTTTCATAATTCCGAAATCACCCCTAACACGATTGCCCCATTCCCTTTATCTTACCTCAAACGTACATCCACTTGAAATGCTCACCGGATCTATTCGACGTTTAATGCCGCGCCAGACCAAAATGTTCCGAATTTCTGTGAGGTCGAGTATCACTCCGTCGCGTCCATGTATTATACTGATTCCATGGGCTTGCCAAATTGTATTTTAATATTGACCCCGCATCACCCAGCGCAAATTTGGGAAGGGAACGATCCCGAAATCAAAACCCCCTATCTGCGCGCGCTCGCTCTGCACGGCACCTATTTTTCGAACGCCTACTCTCCGATTCCCATCGGAACGACCCCCATAGGCGACGCCCTTCAGGAAACGTTGTTTGATCCGATGGAAAGCTCCCTTAACTCGAAACAATACACGTCCGCAATCGTGGGCCTGGAACCATCCATTCAACACCTGAAGGATTCTTTCGAATATAACATCCCCGTCGATCCCGGAACCAAAGACCTCATTCAATCACTCGGCGATCGCGTCGTTCGGCAAATCCAACAGCTCAAGGCGCCATTTTTCCTGACGCTCCTCCTTCCTGAAGCCGAAGGAAACGTACAAGAGCTTCCCGAATTAAGACAGAGTATCGAGGAAACAGACCGGCAGATCGGACGTATCTTGGCAACGTTGAGTGCCAGAGGGCACACAAATAACATTATTCTCTATGCAGGCTTGGCTGGAGAGAAATCCGGTGAGGAGTCCGAATTTCTGCATTTCCGGGATCCCGCTCTAAAAGTGCCCTTGCTGGTTTCGGGAATTTCGGGTCAGCAAAGAAACACAACCGTCGATGCTCCGGTGTCCATCGCACACATTGCTCCAGCCTTCCACAATATTATTCAGCAAACCAGTGATGCCGCGCTTCTCTCGCTCTTAAAAGACCCACAGGCCCATCAACCAAGGTACGTGTTTTTGGAATCCAACGATGGAACGAAAATCGTTCGCACGCACCACTACAAATTAATCATGCAACCAAATACGTCCGGGGGGATATTATATGACTTGCATCATGACTCGAAAGAAACAACGAACGTGTACGGTAAACCAAGTAGTTTGGGGGAACAGCTTCGACTTCAACAATTGATTGCTGAACCAACGAAATAACCCGTTCTTCGAAGGAGTACAACATACTTTCCATGAATACACTCGCCGTTGCATTGATCTGCATTCAATCAGTATTGCCCGGGGAATCGCTGTATCTCCAAGCCCACAGCGCCGAACAGGAAGGCCGTTACGCCGACGCACTCGAGTTTTACCTCGCCTCGGCAAAATCCGATCCCGAATTGGCTCCCTACGCGAAAATCCGCGCTGCAGTGAGCCGAAGTATGGCCGGGGACCAAGAAGGTGCCGTGCAAGAATTGCATTCGTTCCTTACAAACAATCCCGACGGCCCCTGGACGCCTTTCGCCGCTTATCGATTGGCCATGTTGTACTCCAAACAAGACCAACCGATAAAAGCCGCCCCTTATTGGGAACAAGCCGCCGCAACGGATCGGAACCTATGGTGGCAAGTTGACGTCCGTTGGGAACAAGCCAAAAACCTACTCGCCATCCCGGACAAGAAATTGGAGGGCTACAATTTTTTTCGGGATCAGGCGCAAAATTCGATTTGGTACCAAAAACGAATCGATGCCGCGCGAGAATTGAAAGACTCTCCCCGCGCCGAAGATCGAATCGTCGGCGCGCTGGCCCTCGTACGGTCCCGAAAAGTAGAAGAAGGTGCAAAGCTCGCAGCCACGATTCCGTCCACCTTAATCACGACCGACAATCTGAAAGCCCAACTGCAATACCTCAACGCGCGCCTCCTCATCGCACGCGGAAAACAGGCCGACGGTCAAAAAATCCTCAACCAACTCGCCACCGACTACCCAAAATCCAATTGGACCCAACAGGCCATGGAAATCGCCGTCCTCAGCTTCTTGAAGACCGACAACTTCGATAACGCTGAAGTCCTCGTCAATCAAATGGTCAAACTCGATTTTGCAGACCCCGACAGCACCATCTACGCCATGAATCGATTGGCAAAGGAATACGACGACATCGTCAATCGTAAGAAAGCCATTCATTGGTATTCCCAACTCATAAAACGGTACCCCTCGCACAAGACCGCCCGGAGCGCAAGATTGAATCTCGCCAATCTTTATCGTAAGAACAAACAAACCGCGGAAGCTCTCGCTGCATACAAGATTATTGTCGAGAAACATTCACACACACCCGAAGCCACCGAAGCCGCTTTTCATTCCGGAACCATTCACTACGAAGCCGACGACGAAAAGACGGCAAAAGAATGGATGCATCTGGCGGTTGAAAATGGGTTTACAGAATTTTTGGGCTATCGGGCACAGGATAAGTTGAACGAGTGGGGTGAACCGGGAATGAAAAAGATCCCAAAAATTCAAACCACGTCCACGCAACGGATTGTTATGCCCATTCCCAAGGAAAGAGACGTATTTCCTTTAGCTCTGGATTCCTACGCAGACGATCCCCGCTATGCCCGTATTCTATTCTTCGCCGCGCACGGCATGGAAGAAGCGGAATGGGAAACCCTCGCTCTCGGAAAGTCCCTGGAAGATCACCCCGAACCGGAATTGTTGTATAGAGCCATGGGCGAGGCCGGCACAGCCTTTACGACGATGCAGATAGCCGATCGAATTCGACTGGGAATTCTCGAAGGAGGCGGACAATCCGCCGAACGAATGCGCATCCGCTATCCCAGGGTCTATTGGAAAGAAGTCGTCGCGTTAGGGAAAGAGTTGGAGCTCGATCCGTTTCTCATCCTCGCCGTCGCCCGCCAGGAAAGTACCTATCGTCCCGGCCTGTCCTCATCCTCCGGCGCACGCGGCGTCATGCAGCTCATGCCCGATACCGCGTCCTGGCTCGGCCGCATCGATAAGCGCATTTCGACGAAACAAGCGTCTCAACTTTCCACTCCGCAACATTCCCTCCGCATCGGCGCCATCTACCTCAAACGCCTCATGCTCCGCTCAGACCATAATCTCGTTTACGCCCTTGCCTCCTACAACGCAGGCCCCGGTAACTGCGACAAATGGCGCCGCCGTTTCGGCGAAATCCCCCCCACCGAATTCATCGAAAAAATTCCCTTCGGCGAAACTAAAAACTACGTAAAACGAATCCTCGCCCATTACGCCACCTATCATTCGCTATACAAACAAAATTAAACGATTAGTATTCGAAATTATCTGCAAGGAGTGAAAGCGGAAAATGATATGGTCATAGAAATTGATCCGATTCCGGATGTCGGTGATTTGGAATGGGATTGGGACCGTATATCAAAATTGGCTGACTGCGAAGACGAACCGCTGCTCTTTCATCTCAACGCGCTCGCTCAAATTCTTCAACACCTCGGAGATTGCGGACACAAATATTTGAAATGATGTCATCATTCAACGCGAAATCCATCCCATTACGGCATACCCGTTTCAAACCCATCTGCGTCATCCGTGAAATCTGCGGATAAAATTCTTCGTGTTTCGCCGAGTCACGATGATTGATCTCAATCCCAAATCCCCTCCGGCACAGGCTTCGCCTCTACAATCTCGACAAGCAAGCCATCCGGCCCCTCAATAAAAAAACTCCGAATTCCGAATTTTTCACGCTTCGTAATAGGCTCCACGATCTCCACCCCCGCCTTCTTCATCCGATCAAACACCGGATCAATGTCGCGATACGAAAACGCGATATGGTCGATCGCGTGACCCTTTTGCGGTTCCAATTTCATAACCTTCTCAAAGGGCCACCACGGCGGCGTATCATAATTCGGAATCGGATAAATACCGATGTTCACCTCGTCCGTACTCACCCCATTGCTCCATGACCGATTCCCAGCCGCGTGAAAATCATTCCACGTATTGAACTTTCCGCCCGGCCCCACCGGTTTCGGATTCTCCTCCGCCGTGCGACGCGGCTTCATTCCCAAATGGTCGCCAAACCACTTCCCCATCTCGTTCACATCCGTCGCAAACAAATGAACATGAGAAAACCGGTGATGACCCTGCGTATTCACCTCGACCCAGGCCTCGTCCGGATCCCGAATATACGTCACGAACCCTCGTCCCAACGGATACAGCGGAACGATGATATCCACATTCATCGACTGCAGCCACTTGTATTCGCTCTCCATATCCACACCGCCCCAACCGATATGCCAAATCGACGTATTCGGCCACGCCGGCGGCGCTTTATCAACCTTATTCATCAGAATAAACGCACGTCCCATATACAATGCATCCGACACCCCTCGAAATTTGATCGGTTCCGCGCTAAGAATCGTCTTATAAAACTCAATCGACTTTTCCGGATCAGTGACGTTCAAATGCACGTGGTGGAATCGGGCTTTCTCAACCTCCTGTGCCCCAATGCTGACTGACATGATTCCAATCAATGAAACAACAACAAGACACAACGCACGCATGATTCTTCTCCTGATTCAATCTGCACAATCCACACATTGTTAAGGTACCACGTACCACGCCGCGTGATTCAAAGAAATTTGTTGAGCGACCGAGTCAAATCACGTACTCTGATCCTCTCTGAATGACTACGGAGAATACCGGCATGAATCAAAAGACGATTGGCATCGGAGTCCTCGTACTCGCCATCCTTGCCGCGCTTTTCTTTGTTCTCCGCAACCCGCCTACGAAGACATCCGATACGCCTGTTTCTGCGGACAACACATCGACTCAAAAATCGGCTCCCCATACTCCCGCCGCGCCGCCGACACCCCGCGAAAGCGGCCCCAGCGATTGGCCGTCCGACACGAAACCGCCAAATAGAAATCTGGAATTAACAGAAGCTCACTCCTCTTCCGAAGTTCAAGAGAATAAAATTTTAGAACCCCTTACCGACCAACAATATATCGGATACGTCGTCGAATTTTCGTCTGGCCAACCCGTACCCGATATCCGTCTCTCCGTACAGGACAACCCCAACGTAGTCATCGCCGACGAAAACGGCCGTTTCACCCTGCCTCCACTATCTCCCGGTAACCATGCGATAACTGTCATGGACGACATGGCCCTCCTGGCATACAATCAGGGCGCCCTCCAATTCGTCGTCGATCCCGCCGTCGAACCGGCCGACCTCAAACTGGAAATTATCTTCTGCGGCATCATTGAAGGATCCGTTTGGTTTGACGGAGAACCGTTTGAAGGCGCTCAACTCTCCGTCCGACCCGCCGTCACGGACTCCACCTCGCAAACCCCGCAGAATCCAAAGTCCGGGGTGACAGATGACGAAGGCAATTTTCACGTGTACCGGCTTCTTCCCGGAGAGGTCATGGTGCAGGCGCGCCTCCAACTCGAAACCGGCGGCGAGACTTTCAAAATCGTCCCGGCCATCATCGAAGAAGGTTCAGTCACCAAAGTCGACATCGATTTCTTTAAATCCCTCGAAGGCCATTTAATCTACGGCGATTACGATGTCAGAAATGCCGTCGTCAGCGTCGTAGTTCAGGAAGACGAAAACAGCGAACCCCAGCAATTCAACGCGCCCGTCGCCGACGACGGCACGTACTGGGTCGATAGCCTCCCTACGGGAATCCATCGCGTAGTCGCTCAGGCATTCATTGAAGGCCAGGGAAACGTCCAAAAATTTGCGTGGGTCGAAACACAAGAAGGCCAGGTCACCTACCAGGCTTTCGACTTCACCGAAGGCGCCACCATCATCGGCATCATCGTCGACGTCGTCCCGAATGAAAATGTATCCATCCTCGTCCTCGACGGAACGAACGAGGAACACGACTACATGGCCGCCGACTACGACACCCTCGCAAATATCAACGCCGACCGCCTCTACGGTATCGACGCCACCGGGCGTTTCACCATCCCCGGCCTCGAACTCGGCAACTATACCGTCCTCATTAAGTCAACCGCCTACGATGACGAACTCGGGCAGAACATAACCAACGTATACGGCCCCGCCGTCGTAAACCTCCAAAACATCGGCGATGCCATCATGGAAATCAAACGCGTCCTCGTCAGGCGATGAGTTGACGACCTCTAACAAAAATAAGGACCCAGATCATGGAATATAAACACATCCTCTTCGATCAAGAAGATGGAATCGCAACCATCACATTTAATCGCCCGGAGGTAATGAACGCTGGAAACCGGTTGATGCACCGTGAAATCCGAGACGCGATGGAAGCGTATAACGAAGACGATTCCCTCAGGGTTCTCATAATTACCGGCGCCGGAAAAGCCTTTCATGCCGGCGATGATATCAACGAAATTTTCTTGGCAGAGGACGCTGAGGAACTGCGCACACAAGCAGTTGCATCGAAAATCCGGGGAACGGATATACCCGTCTTCCCAAAAATCCATAAGCCGACCATCGCCGCGGTCAACGGCGTCTCCGTCGGCTTGGGGTTCGACATCGCCATCGAATGCGACATCCGCATCGCCTCGGAGAAAGCCCGATTCGGCTATTTCTATGTCAGGCGAGGATTGAACGGTACCGATATCGGACCCGTCCATCTGCCCAACATTATCGGACTATCCCGCGCACTGGAAATGATGTTATCGGGCGAGCTCATCGACGCCGAGGAAGCGCTGCGCATCGGCCTGGTCCGAAAAATAGTGACGCCGGACGACTTGATGGATGAAGCAAAAGCAATGGCGTACAAGCTCATGCAAGGCGCGCCCCTCGCCCAGGTAGCCATCAAGCGTTCCATCTACAAAGCGATGCACGAACCCGGCGGCATGCAAAAATATGCCGAGGAACTGTTGACCCTGTTGTTCCAGACCGAAGACCACGTCGAAAGCGCTAAGTCCTTCGTCGAGAAACGGGACCCCGTCTTCAAGGGCCGATAAAAACGATGACCAATAACACTTCCAACCATTTCACAGCGACCCTATTAGTGATCGTCGTGTCTATTCTGATGCTCACATCCGCCGCATCAGCCATGACACGCGAAGAGTTTCTAACTAAACTTACGGCGATAGAACAATCCTATCGAACCGCAAAACTAACGTACCAGGTCCACCGCTACCATGGAAATCCGGATTCCGAAAACGAACCGCTGGACCTAGGGGACGAAGGGGAAGTCGAAGCCGAATTCGGCATGACACCGAAGTACCACGCCGACATCAGGTCCAATTCGACCGAAGGTGGTGAATTTGTGCAAAAACGCTGGGCCGCCTCGTTCGATGGTTATTTCGCGAGGACGTTGTCCTACCGCAAAACCAAGAAAGGATTCGCCCCCGAAAAAGGTCGCGTATCTGCGGGTTTCATAGAATTTTATTTCAGAATGAACGTCGCTGGACCCGCCTTACGCTTAACAACTCAATGCTTTGAAGGGTGTGGGCTCTCGGGTTTCTTGAATGCACTGGATCACCCCACTCTTCCCCCGTGGCGTATCGAGGAAGTAAGCGACGCCGGTGTCGTAACGATATGGTATCCAGAATGGCGCGGTTCCGGTACGCAGACGAGCTACTTGATTGAGGTCGATTTCGAGAAAGATGGCAACATCGTCGGGTTTGAACATTGGATCGGCTCCGAGGAATCAGGCGCCAGATTAATGGAAAAAATGGACGAAATGCAATTCGAGACAGTCGACGGCGTCCTCGTGCCGACTCGCTACCGAATTCTCAGGATCAACGGTTTTACCGAAGATCAACGCCGCCACAATACCGAATATTCGGTTCACACATTGAACTGGGAATCGATTAATCATACCCCGGCTACGTCAGCATTTGAGCTCGAATTTCCGCGCGGAACCGAAGTGAACAATCCCTGGGCTCGACGTACTTTTTTCGAGCGGGCCACGAATGCATTGAACCGGGGAGCGATGGACATCGTACACTCGGCATTCCCAAAAGCCTTTGAACCGACCCGGGATAATCAAGGATTCACTCCGACGAACCCTTGGCGGTCTCGTTTGATTCTCTTTGGATTTCCCGGAATAGTCATAGCGTTGATCGCTGTCTGGTTCCTGAGACGCAAGAAAACCCGACCATGAAGCATGGCCGGGCCGAATGATATCTATGGGGAGAACTTGTTAAACCAATTTTCGCAGCATCGCGAGCTGCCCGCCGTGATAAATGTTGTGTTCGATGATTCCGTGTAGCAAGATTTTAATCGTAAACTCTTTTCCGGGTACCAGCTCATGCATCCGTGATTCGTCGACGTGCATGATGTACTCTCGTATCTCCCGACTGCAGCCTTCGAAACGCCGCATCGTCATCTCCCAACGGCTTTCATCCGCGTCCGCGGGAGGTTTAGGCCAATCGTGACCTTCGGCAAGGTTATTCTTCTTCCCTTGGATTGTATCGAGTGCGTATTCCTGCCATTCATTCAGATGGAACATAATCTCCCAAATGCTATGACAGTCGTCCAATGGATGTTCCAATGCCTGTTCAGCCGTGATCCCCTCCAGCAGTTCCATTACAGAGGGGCCATGCCAAGCGGGTCCAGTCACCGTGGACTTCATCATCGCGGAAATCGTCGTCGCGTCACTCATCCCATATTCCTCCATTGGTTGTCACGGCCTTCCCCAGTCATCCATTGTGCGGGGTTTTTTGCCATATGTAAAGCGAAAATTACTTTTGTAAATGTAAATGATTGAAAATGTTAATAATTGACAGATTTACTATTAAGCAAAGTCAATAATGCCTATAATTGTTTTTAGTACGCTGATCCTCGCACGCCAATTGACTGGTTACCTAAAGCCTGTCAGAATATCGGGTTCAACCACTTCTCGAGCGATGGCCGCTCGTTTCCGTCGTAAAGGTTAGTCATGAATTTACAAGAAATCACCGATGAAATCGTCAAGCAAGCCGCCGAAATCCGAAAGGGCGGAGGCAAATCCGGCATCGACCGCCAACACCGCCTCGGTCGTATGGTCGCCCGCGAACGGATCGAAAACCTCATCGATCCCAATTCGAAATTTTTTGAGATAAACCTTTGGGCCGCCTACAACATGTATCCGGAAGTCGGCAACGTCCCGGCCGCCGGAACGGTGACCGGCATCGGCATCGTGGAAAACCGCCATTGCATGATCATCGCCAACGACGCAACCGTGAAGGCCGGAACTTTTTTTCCACAAACGTGCAAGAAAGTGTTGCGCGCCCAACGCATCGCGTTCGAAAGCGGATTACCCCTCATCTATCTGGTCGATTCTGCCGGCGCCTTTCTCCCCATGCAGGATGAGATTTTTCCAGACGAAGACGACTTCGGGCGCATCTTCAGAAATAACTCCATCATCTCCGCTGCAGGCCTTCCGCAATTCTCAGCCATCATGGGGAACTGTATCGCCGGTGGTGCCTACCTTCCCGTTCTCAGTGATAAGATTCTCATGACGGAAGGAAGCGGTCTCTACCTCGCTGGCCCGGCTCTGGTAAAAGCCGCCATCGGACAGGAAGTCGATTCGGAAGAACTGGGCGGTGCCCAAATGCACGCCGACATCAGTGGTACGGTCGATTTTCAGGAAAAGGACGACGCTTCCTGCATCAAACGTCTCCGTTCACTCATGGCCATGCTGCCCGAAGATCCAGCTCATGAAGTTTCGGGTTTACCCGAATGCGTGCCCACCCTCATGTACGACCAGGTCGACGCCGAAGGGAAAAAAGAGTACGACGTCCACGAATTGATTCGATGCATCGTCGACGCGAATACCTTCGAAGAAGTAAAACCCAACTACGGCCCGACGATCGTCTGCGGCTACGCCCGCATCGGAAACCACGCGGTAGGGATAGTGGCGAATCAACGTCAACGCGTCGTCACTGAAACGGAAGGCCTTCAAATTGGCGGCGTCATCTACGCCAAATCGGCCGACAAAGCCGCGCGTTTCGTCATGGACTGCAACCAAATGCTCATCCCCATCATATTCCTCCAGGACGTCATGGGATTCATGGTCGGAAAAGATGCGGAACAAACCGGCATCATCCGGAGCGGAGCAAAATTGGTCAACGCCCTCAGCAACGCCATCGTTCCCAAAATCACCGTCATCGTCGGCGGCTCATTCGGTGCCGGTAATTACGCCATGTGCGGTAAAGCCTACGACCCCCGATTCATCTTCGCGTGGCCCAATGCCAAATACGCCGTCATGGGCGCCGATCAGGCTTCCGGGGTTATATTCGACATTAACAAAAAAGCGGCAGAAAGGGACGGTCGCGATCTCGACATGGAAGAATTGGAAAAGCTCCGACAACAAGTCTATGACGCGTATTCCGAGAAGAGCGATATCCGATACGGTGCCGCCCGCGGCTGGGTCGACGACATCATCGAACCCCACCGCACTCGCGAAGTCTTACTCAACGCATTAGCATGCGTCACCCGTCCCAAACCCGAAGGCAACTACCACACGGGTGTGATTCAGACCTGACAACCACTCATCCATTGACTCGTGGAAATACAATAGGTGGAAATCACAAATCGGAGGAGCCGTTCGCTGCATTTCAGCAAACCGTGAATAAACTCACTCGCGAGATGGTACTACTATCAAAGATAGGCCTAAAACCGATGCAATGGTGTTTTTGGGAGAAACTGATTCATGATCCGATGTAAACCAAAAGGGATGTTTTCCTGGGACTTCTTTCTGGAAGGTGAAGGGCATCAAGGAGTTCTGGATTTCAATTGGATGAGCGAGCAGGGGCATATCACCGCGGATGGAATCGTTTACGACATTGATAAACATGGGGTGTTGAGCCGAAAATGGTCATTGATCCGCGATGGGCGAACCGTCGCCGCAATCCAAAAATCGAACAGCTTCACGCGTAGTTTCGAGTTAACAATTGAAGACAAATCTTTTCTAATTCGTGCCAAATCCCCGTTCGGCCGAAGCTTCGTTTTCGAAGAGGGTGATCGAACCATTGGGTCGATGACTCCAAATTATCCTTTTTTTCGAAGTGCCACAATCAAAACCATCGTCCCTGAGATGGACTTTCGCACGCTGGCTTTCGCGGCTTGGGCCGTCATTTTAAACTGGCGCCGGTCAGCGTCGGCGGATCATTAGGGAAACGAACACCAGCCGTTGACCAAAATTAGCTCTACTTTTCTTTAATTTTCTCGTCGTTATTCACATGGGACAACTCTTCGGTAAGTGGCCAGAATTCCTCGGGAATCGCCGCTACGAGAGGCGGCGTGATTTTCCGATGTAGAAATGGATTCATGGGATGGCCATACCACACCACCCGGCCGTTTTTGTCGATAATAAACGCGTACGGAATACCTTCAAGCCCAAAGCTTTCCAGGTATTTCTTTTGGGTATCGCCACCCATGGTCGCCACCAGATAATTCATGTCATCGCCCATCTCTTCAAGATACTTCTTGGCCACTTCGGGCGATTCATCCGTAATCCCGACTACGACCAAACCCGTGTCTTTGTATTTCTCGTAAAGTTGCGACAGAAACGGCGCACTTTCTTTGCATGGCGCACACCACGTCGCCCAGAATTCCACAATGGTCACACGACGTTTATGATGATCCGCAAGCTTAAAGGGTTCGCCCTGAATAAACTCCAATTCACCCAATTCAGGAGCATGATCACCGTAGGTCAACTTTTCGGGCGTGTCTTTCTCGTCTTGCGCGTTGACGCTGAACGCCAACATTGCCATCATACCGGCTAACCAAATTCGCATAACACTTCCTCCAATTGAACCAAGAGTACTGTACAACTCTACTTCACGATTCGTCGGTCTTACAAGGCTTGAACCATGATATTCGCGACCAACTTCGAAAACGCGCCCGGATCCGGCAATTGACCGCCTTCCGATAGAAGCGCCTGACCATATAACAATTGCGCATAGTCGCCTAATTCCGCAGCTTCCTGGTCGCCATCGTAAATGCCCTGCAACCGCTCCAATATCGCGTGTTTCGGATTGAGTTCCAATATCCGTTTTTGGGTCGGCATCGCCTGTCCCATCGATTGCATCAACTTTTCCATCTGAGGCGTCATATCACCCTGATCCCCAACTAGACATGCTGCGGAATTGGTCAGACGACTGGATAACCGAACTTCTTTCACGTGCTCGTCCAGGTCCTTTTGAATTCGTTCCAGGAGAGAATTGTGCTCTTCCTGCTTTTCCTTCCGCTCTTCTTCTTCCTTTTTCTTCTCTTCTTCGGTTCCCAGATCCGCGTCGCCTTTGGCAGCCGACTGGAACGATTTTCCTTCGAACTCAGTGGTAGACTGAAGCCACACTTCATCTACTTGGTCGGTCAGAATCAGAACTTCGTACCCTTTGTCTTTGAACGCTTCCAGGTGCGGAGAATTCTCAACCGCCTGTCGCGATTCACCCGTAAGGTAGTAAATCGATTCTTGTTCGGGCTTCATCCGATCCAGGTACCCTTGAAGACTGGTCAATTCAGCATCGTCATTCGTCGAACTGCACAGAACCAACTTCAGCAACTCATCGCGGTTTTCGAAGTCCTGGAATAAGCCTTCTTTCAGCACTGGTCCAAATTCGTTCCAAAAGATGAGGTATTTTTCGTCATCCTTATTTTTCATCTGCTTGATGGCATCGATGACTTTATTCACGATGCCGTTGCGCATTTTTTGTACTTGCCGGTCCTGTTGAAGGATTTCACGGGATACATTGAGGGACAAATCTTCGGAGTCTACAATACCTTTGATAAACCGAAGGTATTCCGGCACTAGTTCGCTGCAATCGTCCATGATGAAAATCCGTTTGACGTACAATTGCGCGCCAAATTTCCCTTCACGTTGGTACATGTCAAAAGGTGCCTTCGAAGGGATAAACAGCAATAACCGGTATTCAAGAGTCCCTTCAATTTTCGCCCGAATCGTGGATAACGGCTCGTTCCAGTCATGGGAAATGTGCTTATAGAATTCATTCAACTCTTCGTCGGTCGTTTCGCTCTTGTCTTTCAACCAAATCGCCTTCATCGTATTCAGCGTGACTTTTTCGATGACCTTCGTCGGCTCAGAACCTTCGACCTGTTTGCCGTCTTCGTCCTTTTCGTATTCGTCACGTTCCACATTCATCTCGACTGGATAGGCAACGAAATCGGAATAGGTCCGAACAATCTCACGCAGTACGTGCTCAGCTGTGTAATCCTGCATTTGGTCTTCGTCGTCCACTTCCTTCAAATGAAGCGTAATCGAAGTGCCCGGCTCATCCCGCTCAGCTTCTTCCAGTGTGTAGGTGCCTTCACCCGCAGATTCCCAGCGCGTCGCCGTGTCTTCGCCAGCCTTACGCGTCACCAACGTCACGTTGTCCGCCACCATAAACGACGAGTAGAATCCAACACCGAATTGACCAATCAAATCGGGACTCCCACCCTCTTTGTTGTCTTGTAGTTTTTGTAAGAATTCTTTCGTACCGGATTTCGCGATCGTACCAATCAAACCAACCACTTCGTCCCGCGACATCCCTATTCCACAGTCGTGAATCGTCAAAGTACGATCATCACCGCTGGGCTCCAGGAAAATATTCAATTCCGGATTACCCTCTAACAATTCGGGGTTCTGAACCGCTTCGAATTTGCGTTTATCCATCGCATCGGAGGAATTCGAGATCAATTCGCGTAAGAAGATGTCTTTATTCGAATAAACAGAATGGATCATCAGATCCAGTAATTGACGCGCTTCAGTCTGAAACTCATGGGTTTCCACGGTTTGGGACATTTGAGGTTAACTCCTTTAGTTCTAATATCAATTGTTGGCTAAAATGGCTAACCAGTATAGCAAATAGGAGACGGTTTACGCATATATTTGCCCTCAATTCGTATTCCAAGTTGTCTTTACAAAGCGGGGTCGACTAAAATGTGACTCTTTCCCGGGGATCGAATACCTCACAAAAAACAAGGACTTCGAAAACGTGATTCTTTCTGATAAAACCATAAAACGCATGCTGGATTCCGGCGAACTCGGCCTGGATCCCCTGGATGAATCCCAAATCGAACCGGCCTCTATCGACCTCCGCCTAGGTAACACCTTTTTGACTCCGAAAGCGACGTCCGGCATCTATTCCATGTCGGAAGCACCGGATTATGAAGAAGTAACCGCAGACGAATTCATCATTCCAACACACGGTTTTGTGTTGGCGACAACGCAGGAATTTATCCGGCTTCCCGACAATTTAACCGCCTTCGTTGAAGGAAGAAGTTCCGTTGGACGGTTAGGACTCTTCATTCAAAACGCCGGCTGGGTCGATCCCGGATTCGAAGGTCAGATTACGTTGGAATTGTACAACGCCAACGCCGCCCCAATGAGAATCGAAGCCGGTCGCCGAATCTGCCAACTCGTCATCGCAAAAGCAGACGATGTCGTGGCCAATCCCTACCGCGGAAAATATCAGGGCCAAAGAGAGACTACCGGTTCCCGTATCCACATGGACACCGAAGTGTCATCGTAGAACGAAACTTATTGTTCGATTCAACCTTCAGTCGTGAGTAAGACCGCCGACTCCGTGTGGCGTTTGATGGTCAATCGATCTCCTTCTTCCAAATTCACGTAATTGGATGAATTATCATGTGCCAAGGTCGCAGGTCCCCGCGTAATTTCTGCAACAATTTCGGCATCTTCCGGGACGATCAGATGATTGATGTGTTCCGACGTGTATTTAAACGCGACGCCGATTCCGGTCCAAAAAACTCCGCCGGTAATTTGGTTGAAGTAAGCGGTACTGCCGAATGGCGTACTAATCACGAAGCCGTCTCCAATTAACTCATGGTCCGACGCGGCTCCCATAGGTTTTCCGCTCAATTCCATTTTAAAACGCAACGCGGAATTGGCCAAAGCCGTACTAACACTAAATTCATTGATAGCGAGGAATTGGTGTTTCAATTGATCTTCCTGGCTATGGCGAACGGTACACGTCAATTTCAGATGTTCCGTACGAACCAGCTCTCCCGCAGCGAGTTTTTGAATGACTTCTTCCGGCGGTTCCGCAATACAGCGGATACCCCGCCGGCTATTCCGAATAGGGACTTTAGGAATGGTAGGCCATTGCAATTCAGCCGTCAACAGCGTCCCGTCCCCACCAAAGCAAACGATGACATCGGCTTTCTTCTTAACCAATTCCAGCCCGTCGGTCGACTCTATAAGAGGCGTCAACTTTTTCGCCTCAGCGCCAAATAATGAAACCTTCATCTTTCACCTGTTCGAGTTAAAACTCTTTGTATTGTATATCCGATTTGCATGCGCATCAAATCGAACGGGATCCCAGCCGTCTCGACAACATGAACGCTCCTGTGACCATCAGCATCAACAGGAAGCTATAGGCGAATGCCGTCCCCAATCCACCGGCACCCCGCATGGCTTGTTCAATCTGAATCGAAATCGGAAGGTTCGACGGCGTATAAAGTAAGACTGTTGCCACATACTCCCCCAGACTCGAAGCAAACACCAACGCCGTCGCCGCCGCCAATGAAGGCGCCATGAGAGGAAGGACGATGCGCCTGAAGCAATACCCCCACGACGCACCAAGTGTCTGTCCCGCCTGAATCAACGAGGCATCAAAATTTTGTACCGACGCTGTCGCCATGCGGGTTAACAACGGGATGAATCGAACAAAATAGGCTATCGGAAGCATCCAGATCGTTCCATGAATCGGCAACCATCGATCATTAAATGCCACGATCAAATTCATCGCGACCACTGTACCCGGAAGCGCCCATGGAAGCATAATCATGAGGTTGATCCACTTACCACCCGCTCTATTCCGCCCGATCAGATAGGCAGCAGGAAGTCCCACCAATAGCGTACCGCCCGCCGCAACAAGACTCATCCAAATACTGTTACGGATCGGGCGAAAAGCCGAATCTTCCCGAAAGAGGTTTAAATAGTTATCAAACGTAAACATGGTGGGAACAAGTTCATCAAACCACTCTCGATGATTCACCAAAGACAGCCATAAGATTGTCATTTGAGGCAGCAACAATACCGCCATGAACCCCCAGGCCAACGCACCCGTGATCAGGCGACCCGACGTTGATTTCACTTCCCGAGGACTTCCCTTGGAAGCGTTTCCAGACGTCACATGTCCCGACCGAAACAACAAGACTCCGATGAGTGCCACCATCGCCAATACAAACGACAAAGTAACCGAACCGCCTTCGTTGAATTGACCGCGCTCGGTCACGATTTGCACACTCAAATAAGGAAAGTCTTGACCAAAAAAAAGCGGTGCACTGAATGACGCGCCAGACGTCATAAATGACAACAGACTGGCTCCCATCAAAGCCGGCATCAAATGGGGTACCGTCACTTTAAAAAAAGCCCGCGTCTGCGAAGCGCCTAATGTACGGGCAGCTTCCACTTGCGAAACATCCATCCCTTCCAAGCTCGCGGAAACCATCGCATAGAAATACACCATAAACGAATACGTGTGGACTACGAGAATCGCAAGCGGCCCCGTAATCGAGAAATCATCGTGCCCTTGAATCTGGTGAACGAGTCGCGGGAAAAAACCGTCGGTACCAATCAAGTAATAGAAACTCAACGTCCCGACCAGGGGGGGCAATGCAAACGGCAGATACGCCAAGGCGGATAACATATTGCGACCCGGAAAACGAAAGCGCGTCACGAAAAACGCCAAAGCCGTACCAACCACGCCAGAGGTAAATACCGAAACAAGACAGATCCAAAGGGTATTAACGATCGCTTCGCGGCCCGAACCTTCCAGGACAACATCCCATTGCCACAAACGCAAGGCTGCCGCCGCCAAACGAAACGTCGGGTAAGCAACCGTCACGCCCAGAACTACAAGACACAGAATGAAAAGATTCCGGTCCCATCGTTGCTGCCAGGAACGCTTGGAGCCAGAGTTATTCATCTAAAATCGAAATCCAAAACCGAGACCAACCCCGTTGACGCCCGAATTCTTGCGCCCGATACTCGCGTTAGACAAATGCCGCCACTTCCCAATCACAAACCATTCATTCTCGAATTGGTAACCCAAACCGAATTCCGTCATGAAATTAAATTTCGTCGAATTTCCCCGAAACTTTTCGGAATGGATGACCAACGTCTCTGTGACCTCGCTAAACCATTTTTTATGACTCTTCTTCCAGTAATGTCTCAATGAAACGCCGCCTCCGAGCCCCCAAATCGTGTGCCCGTCCGAGTGTTTCTCTTCATACAAATAAAGCGGCATGGCGCGAAGACCAACGCTCAACTTCTTATACAAAGGAAACTCGCGTTCCACAGTCGCCACAAGTCCAAGATCTCCGGACCGGGTCTTGCCACCGGAATTGGACCCGAAAACACTGTTTAATTCGAAACGTTTCGTTCCGTCTTTCCATTCCACTTCGCCCAATTTATCGATCAGCGACAGTGCTTGGGCGGATTGCGACGTAAACAGAAAACACGTGATGAAGCCGAGGGTAGTGACAAATTTCATGGAGAATCTTTCATGATTGGTTAGAGAGTCAAGAAATAGTAGGGTGATTATTCCGATGCTGTCAAATTATTAGGGGGAATCCCCTTCTTTCAATTCATTAATCTTCTGAGTCGTATCGACACCATCAGGAGCAAGATCGACCAAATCTATTGTCGGCTCCGCCGTAACTATAAATATGAAGATCCTCTCGTCCAGAGACGTGTACCCTTCCAACGCGCCCCAATGCAAAGCGTATACTCCAGGTTGAAGGGACTCCAGCAAACGTACCTGGAGCAACGAGCGATCGGAGGTCACCAACGGAACTAAAGAGACGGGGCTCGATCCCCCAGCAATCCACACACCAAATGTTTGACTGGGGTCCGTCGGTAAGTGAGCTTCCACCTCCTGGAGTCGCGCCAATTTCGCGTTTCGCCTCGGCATCTTGAAACAAAGCAGTAACGGCTTACCACCCGCCAACGTCCGATCCGGTAATTCTCTCAATGCCGGTTCAATCGTTCCGTCGGACAAAAAATACTTTCTGAAAGTGCGCTGAGCGATGGCTTCGTACCGGGTTCCGGTAAAATGGAAAACACCCTCTTTCGGCGGAACGGACCACAACTTCACAGGCTCTTGCTGATTGAGCGACGATTCCGAATAGTACAAATCGGCGACGAGGGTGGTGTAGCCGCTCTTGGCATATGCCACTTGAAACATACCCACGTCATGCCTTAACAGGTATTTACCGCGGGCATCCGTTACAGCACTGAATTCAGTCCCAACAACCTTCACCGACACACCCGGCAGCGCTTCGCCGTCCCGATTGTGAACAACCCCCTGGATGACGGATTGACCACAACCGGAGAAGAGAACCGTAAAACCTATGAAAAAAACGAACGTTCTCATACTGGATTCTTAACCACAAATTGCCCCTTCGAGCCGAAACCGATAATCGAGTAATCCTTGGACCCCTGTTGTCGACTCATACTCAATACCCTATCGGAATGAATGATTTTTCCAGTTTTCGCGTAATGTTCCGCCGAAGCTCGCGTGCTGAAACACTCAATAATCACGTTGTCATATTCCAATGTATATTGCTTCATTTTGGTTCCAAACCAAGCGTATTTCGTGGAAGGCACATTTTCCAATCCTTCACTGAAATAAACCGCCATACCCTTCATCGACAAAGCGTTGTTGGGCAATCGAGCCGCCACTTGAGGGCTTCGACCCCATTCTTTGATCACTTCGTACGCGAAGCCGGTAATCTGCAACGACTCAACAGAATCCTCAGTATCGGGCTGTCCGGGAGCCTCAACTGCCGGCGGGGCTTTCCGAATCGCAGCAGCGTTCTCCGTCGCCAATGCCCGTAAAGCTTTTTTCAATTGACCGTTTTCTCGTTGTAAGGCCTCAAATTCAGAATCCGAGCCCCCGCGAACTCCATTTTGCTGAACCGATTGCTGTTGTAATTTTCGATTTTCTTCAGTCAGTTCCTGAATCTTACGAATGAGTTCTTCCTTTGTCTGATGCACCAAATCAACCATTTCGTGTTCAAGCTCGTCCAAGGCCGTGTCTTGAGCCAGGACCGGAAAAGCCAAAAAAAATAGAAAAAATATGCACCGGTTCCACGTCATGGGATCCATCAATCTCCAACCTTGTTCGACATCCTCATAAGTGTACTGCATTGGGCAAGCAAATCGAAACGAACGCAGAACTCGATTCCGGCTGGATGCGCCGATTCGTCCTATGCTAAACTATATCGCTCAATCTCTTAACGCAGGCGGATTTTTTGGGTCGCACGGTGTTGAGGGCTGGGTCCTACTCAACGAGTTGCTACCGAACCCGGTCAGGTCCGGAAGGAAGCAGCCGCAGGTATGTATTTTCGTGTGCTGTAGGAGTGCCTGGTCGGAGCCGTGCGTCCCTTTTTGTTTCCTTTTAGAACACTTGAAGCCCGACAGGTGATTGGCATATAACACAGGGGCGGTGTGGGCAATGAACAAGGGCGGATTGTATGGCAGAAGGACATTATCAGGTATTGGCCAGAAAGTGGCGCCCACAGTCCTTTGAAGATGTCGTCGGCCAACAACACATTACGCGCACCCTCCAGAACGCCATTCGATCGGGCCGCATTCACCACGCATTTCTTTTCATCGGTTCCCGCGGAATCGGCAAAACGACCTCCGCACGAATTCTCGCAAAGGCTCTAAATTGCAGTAATTCCGACACGCCCACGCCCACTCCCTGCGATCAATGCGACAACTGTAACGCCATTTCGGCCGGTACCAGTATGGACGTCATCGAAATCGACGGTGCATCCAACAATGGGGTGGAAGATATTCGACAAATCCGTGAAAACATCCTCATGGTGCCGTCCAGCTCACGCTATAAAGTATACGTAATCGATGAAGTGCACCAACTATCGATCGCCGCGTTCAACGCGCTCCTGAAGACGCTGGAAGAACCACCCCCACACGGCATTTTCATCATGGCCACCACGGAAGCCCATAAAGTTCCTGCAACAATCATTTCGCGTTGCCAACGCTATGACTTCCGCCGCGTCGGGCTGCAAGACCTCATGGGACTGCTGCGCAAAATTCTCGAAGAAGAAGGATTCACATGCAGCGATGAAGCACTCGCCGCTATCGCACGGGCCGCAGACGGCGGAGTACGGGATTCGGAAAGTATCTTGGACCAGTTAATGTCCTATTGCGAAAAAGAAATCACGTTTCAAGACGTATTCGACGTGTTGGGCCTGGTCGATTGGCAATCCCTTCACGATCTCTGTGACGCTCTCCAAAGAAAAGACATCACCGCACTCCTCACCATCATCGAACAAATCACCGTTAGCGGAAAAGACCTGTCCCAGTTCGCCGAAGACCTCCTGCGCTATTTCAGAAACCTACTCGTGTGCAAAAGTGGTGGAGCCAACGAACTCCTGTCTCTTCCTGACAACGAATTACAGGAATTGAACAATCGCGCTCAAGGGTTTTCGTTGACCGAACTCATTCGAATCGTCGAACAATTTTCAAACTTGATTAACGGATTCGATTCCCAATTGGCCCAACGAACGGCCTTAGAAACACAACTCATCAAAATGTCCAAACGCGGCGCCGAGATTTCCGTCGACACCGTTCTGGAAAAACTCGCCGCTCTGGAAGCCGGCGGAATTCCGGCTGCAACATCGCAGCCGGCAGCCGCGACTCCTGAAGAACCCAAAAAAAAAACTCCAGTAACTGAAACTCCGCTAGACACGCCGATCCCACCGGTCGAATCGGTTAAGAAAAAAACCAAGTCCACTGTTTCAGAAGAAAACTTCGATAAATTCTGGGACTATTTCACCAAAAAGGCCGCGGGAGACGATATGAATTTGGCCACATGGCTCCCTCATGCCCAGTCGAAATCCATCCAGGGAACGACATTGGTCATCGAGTTCAACGATGACCAGGCAACTGCTCGAAAAGTAGTTGAAAAGAACGAAAACAAACTTCTTCTGGAAGAATTTTTGCAAACCAAGACCGCCAATCTCACGTCCCTGAAAATCACCACCGTGATCTCTGAACCTGAATCCGAATCGACGGAACCTTCGCTCAATGAAGGCCTCCCACTGGCAGAAAACGTCAACCCCGAGGAAGGTCAAAAAGCATTGTCCGATCCCCACGTAGCCAAGGTCGTTGACGTGTTTAAAGGCCGTATCGTAGACATCCAATAACGGCCTTAATCGCCATTGCCGCTGGATCGTGATCGGCAGGTGTGGTAAGGTGGACATCACTACAAATCAGCTTACATATTGAGCATCATTTCCGGTTGACTGTTGATGGGGGAAACACAACAGCCATGAGTTCCACCAGTACACGTAATTCGCTATTCACCATACTAGCCATCAGTGTGTTTAGCTTCGTATTGGGAATCTCCGTTGGTTATGCATTGTGGTTCAAAATTCCCGCTGCAAAACCCGAAATCATTCCGACGACAATCGCCGAACAGCCCGAAAATGAACCCCTATTGAATTCCGATGACGACTCTTCCGGAACGCCCATCGAAACCGACGTTCCTGAGGCATCCCGGGAAGCATCACCAACGCCATCCATAGAACTCGCATCCGCACCCGAAGAATCGCCGGATCGCATCCATGTCGCTCGCCATCTGTTTATTGCCGTCAACGGCCAATGGCTGGCGGAAGGAACCCAAAAACTGATCGCCGAAATTCAACCCGGCGGAGTAGTCCTTCGACAAAGGAACATTAAAAACCCGGCCCAAACTCAATCCCTCATCGATGAAATCAAAAAACACGCTGGAAACCGCAACCCGGCCATCCACGACTGGCCCATCATCGCGATCGGCCAGGAAGGCGGCTCCCGTAACACTCTGCGTCTCGACGTTGCCCCCGATGCCGCTACCCTGGCCAGCTATCAGAACGAGACGACCGTGGAAAAACTGGGGCAGGTCTACGCGAGAGACGCCTACGAACGAGGCATCGGCGTGATGCTCGGTCCGGTCCTCGACCTCTACGACGAAGGCGGTTTCGATCCATCGTATGCTCACCGGGCATTCGGAACCGACCAGACTCAGGTATCTTCACTTGGCATGGCAATGGCCACAGGATTTCGATCCGAAGGAATGATTCCCGTCATCAAACACTTCCCCGGCTACGGTTCCGCCACCTACGATGAAGACGGAATCCACCTGACGTTGAACAAAGAAGTCAGCGAGTTGGCCAAACTCCTCTACCCATTTAGCGAAGCAGTCCGCAGCAATATCGAAGGAATCATGGTGGGCCACGTGGCCGTACCTGCCTTGGATAAAGATTTTCCAAAACGGCCAGCAGCATTGTCCCCTGTACTCGTAGACGAATTGTTACGCAATCGATGGGGCTTCGACGGCGTCATTCTGGCCGACGACGTCGCCAAGAATGACTTGGTTCAAATGAAGTCCCCCGCGCAAGCCGTAGTCGAAGCCCTCAAAGCCGGTTGCGACGCAGTGCTCTTTCTCGATCCAAATCCCACCAAAATCCGAGAAGCCGTTCAAGCAATCCGCTTAGCGTTGGACAATAAAGAGTTGTCCGAAGACGCTCTTCTCGAAAGCCAGAAAAGGTTGGAGGAATGGCGAACGAAACTCGGAGCCGTGCCTCCTCCCGAACCAGATGTTTTACTCGTAGCCACGCAAGAAGAAACCGCGCCTCCTGTCGAAATTCCGGCACCCGCTCAAGAAGAAACTCTCCCCACCGAAGAAAAACCCGTGACTCCTCAAGAAGAAACTCCCGCTCCGAAGGAAACGGCGATGGTCGTCCAGGAAGTAGTGACTCAGCTCGAAGAAGCAAACACCGAAGCCCCTGAAGAAACGCCAATCGAAAATCAAGAAGAGAAAACGCCCGAACCCGAAAACGCCGAAGTCGCCAAAGCTGAAACGGAAGAACTATCACCAGTCGCTGTCGAAGAAAAATTGCCCGAAGCAAAACCATTGGAAATCGATGAATCTCCAATGGAGGAAACAACATCCGAAAAAACGCCCACGCCGGATCCACCTGTCGAAAACAAACCCATACCTGACGAATCACCAACATTCGTAGCCAAAGAAGCCCCGCCTACTGAAGCTCCCGAAGCCCAAACCGAGGAAATGGATACCGTCGTCGAACCGGAAACCCAAGAAGAACCAGCGCAAGCCGGGGACGCTCTGGAATCGGAAGAAACAACGACAGAAGATGACCGAATATTGATGGCATCTGCCGCCAACGCAATCCGCGACACGATGCTCAAACAAAAGCTCATGGAAGCCTTAGCGACCAAAGTTGAGGAGATGGAAGCCGCTACCGAACCTCAACCCGCGATTATTGAAGTCACGATAGAAGAACCGATCATCGCCAACGAAGAGATCGAAGCAGAGAACGACACGCCTATCGGAGACGATGCGTCGGAAACTGATGAGAAAGAAGATCCCGCGATGAAAGAATTCGAGGAATCGTCACCCATCGTCGACGGTGAAGAATCCGCAACTACCGACGAAGAAGAAATCATTTCTCCAGAACCCAAAGAAGCAAAACTACCCGCTCCCGAATTGGAAGTCGAGAGTGAGGAACAGACACCAGCACCTACCGGAGCCGTGGCGGCCAAACCATCTCCAATAGAAGTCGACGAAACGCCTAAACCGGATTACATTACGCACACTGTCAAATACAACGAAACGCTCGAGCAAATCGGCCTGTTCTACGGTGTGACAAAAGACCAAATCATTAAGTGGAACGAATTGGACCCACCACTCGCCAAACAAGGAACGCTCCTGAAACTATTGATTAAGGACGTTGCCGGAACATCAACGGCAGTCGCACAACAGGACACTGCCACGAACGAAAAGTCCTCAGACGAGTCCACTAAAAAAGAAACAGAAACACCAACTGCGAATCTCTCCGAAACGACACACACCGTAGTAAAAGGAGATTCTCTCTCTGCCATCGCCGTCACGTACAACGTGAAAATGGACGACATCATCCTCTGGAACAAGATGGTGAATAAACAGGTTCAGCTCGGGAAAAAACTGACCCTATTTATCGACCCCGATTTCAAAGTGGCCCCTCCAGTGGCTCCGGAAATTGAACTGGAAACAACCATCCACGTGGTAGTCGCGGGGGACACCATCAGTAACATCGCCCGCCGCTACATTACCACCCGCGACCTGATTTTGAAAATCAATGGCATCACCAATCCAAATCATATCCAGCTCGGCCAGAAACTGAAGGTTCCAGTAAAGAAAACTGAATAGGTGCCTCACCTTCGGTACCGACATCGAAATCCTTCTAGGATTATGCTATTCTTTTCTCCTTTTTGAACCCCAAACTCGTTTCACGTTAACAAGGAAATTCACACCATGTCGGATAAGAAAGTCATCGCCATTCTTGAAGGAGACGGAATCGGTCCGGAAATAATGTCTGTCGCTCTTGAAGTGCTCAAAAATATCGAGTCAAAATCCGACATCGAGTTCGACCTGCGGCCGGCCCCTTTCGGTGGACAAGCTTGGTTCGATCACGGGGATGCATTTCCCGAACAAACCAAAAAAATCTGCGATGAAGCCGACGCCATCCTCAAAGGCCCCATCGGCCTCAGCTTCGAAGCTTCGAAAGAAATCCCCATCGACGAACAGCCCGAACGAGGTGCATTGCTTCCCCTCCGACGCCGTTACAACACCTACGCAAACTTTCGCCCCGTCTATCTCCCCTCCGAATTGACCCACTTTTCCCCCTTAAAAGACCGCGTTGTTGGGGGCGGTATTGATTTCATGATTATCCGCGAGCTGGTAGGGGGCCTCTATTTCGGCTCAAAAGAAACCGGAATCAACGAAGCCGGAAAACGATACGTTCATGAAACTCTCGAATATGACGAAGACCAAATCAAACGGATTCTCGGAGTAGCCTTCGATGAGGCGATGAAACGCAAAAAAGTCCTCCACAACATACACAAGAACAATGTCCTCAAATCCAGCGTCCTTTGGTGCGAAATCCTCGATGAGGTCCATCAGGATTACCCCGAAGTGGAAGTAAAACACGTCATCGTGGACGCGGCAGCCACTGCGTTGGTCCTCAATCCAGGCCAATTCGACGTGATGGTCATGGAAAACATGTTCGGCGATATCCTCAGCGACCAGGCCGGCGGACTCCTCGGCTCACTCGGCCTCATGCCCTCCGCCTGTATTGGTACCGATAAATCCTATTACGAGCCTTCGCACGGCTCCGCCCCCGACATCGCCGGTCAGGGAATCGCCAATCCATACTCCATGATCGGGTCCGTCGCCATGATGCTTGAAAAGAGTTTTGGAATGGAAAAGGAAGCCCGCTCCATCTGGGATGCTATGCGCTCCGTCTTCGGAGAAGGGTACACGACCGCCGACCTCCGCGATCCGGAAGGGAAGCTCGACCCAATCAGCACTGCCGATTTCGGTGCCAAAGTTCTCGAAAAACTTTGACCATTTCACTATAAGTGGTTGCGGTAATGCCAACAGGTATGGCAGAATATGTATATATCTTCGCAATATCCATTGCGCAGATAAATAATTAAATCGTCGTGTTTCGGCGAATTAGGGGTGAGAATCACGAAAACTGACTACGGGTACCGTAGCGTTTTTTTGGTTCAGGAACGATATCTTTTGGGGTAACTTCCGAAAAAGAAGCCTTTAACACGACTAATTCACCAAATGCTGTTGGTTAGAACAACAGGTTTGGGAATTGCTATTCATCGCATTTATTGAGGAAGATTGATGGCAGTCCACAAAATAAAGCGGGGGTTGAATCTCCCGATCACCGGCGCTCCTGAACAGTCTATCCAGGACACCAAAATACCCACTCGAATCGCATTGGTTGCCGAAGACTATGTCGGTATGAAACCAACCATGCTGGTTCAACCTGGAGATTCCGTAAAACGCGGGCAACCCCTTTTCGAAGACAAGAAATCTCCCGGGACGATGTATACAGCTCCCGGAGCCGGAACTGTTCAAGGTGTCAACCGTGGAGACAAACGGGCGCTTCAAAGCGTAACCATCGAACTTTCCCAGGATGAGCGAAGCGGTGATATTTCAGAAAACACTCAAGTCACGTTCGAAGCATACACCGGAAAAGATATTGCCGGTCTCAACCGCGAAGACGTTCGTTCACTCCTGATCGAATCCGGTCTATGGACCGCCTTCCGCACACGCCCCTACAGTGGCGTGCCTTCAATCGAAAGCGACCCCGACGCGATTTTCATTACTGGTATGGATAGCAATCCTCTCACCGCCGATGTAGACGTCGTCGTTGGGCAAAATACCGACGCGTTTGAACGGGGCATCGCCACGATAGCCAAACTCAGAGAGCGAAACATTTACCTCTGCGTAAAAGACGGATCTTCAGTATCTGCAGGCCCTTACAGCGGTATACAGGTAGAAACTTTTAAAGGTCCACACCCCGCCGGCACCGTCGGAGTACACATTCATTCCGTCCTCCCCGTTCACCGCGAACGCGTGGCTTGGCACATCGGCTATCAGGACGTAATCGCCATCGGCAAACTATTCACAACCGGTATTCTCGATCCAACGCGCATCGTCGCACTCGCTGGCCCGACCGTAGCTAAACCCCGGTTAGTCAGAACGCGGATAGGTGCTTCCCTGGACGAAATGGTCCAGGGCGAATTGAATGACGAAGAAAGCCGAGTTATTTCAGGTTCGGCATTCTCCGGCCGAAAAGCGCAGGGCGAGATTCTCGGGTATCTTGGGCGCTATACCAACCAGGTCACCGTCCTTAAAGAAGACACCGAACGTGTATTCCTGGGATGGCTCGGACCTGGTCAAGACAAATTTTCCATCATCAACACCTTCGTTTCAAAATTGAAACGAGACCAAAAATTCGACTTCACGACAACCACCAACGGTTCTCCCAGAGCCATGGTTCCTATCGGCATGTACGAAGACGTAATGCCCATGGATTTCATGATGACTCATCTGCTTCGCGCATTGATAATGGGCGACGTTGAAAAAGCCGAGGAATTAGGGTGTCTCGAAATGGATGAAGAAGATTTAGCATTGAGCACCTTCGTTTGCCCGGGAAAATATGAATACGGCCCGTATCTGCGACAAGTACTCACGCAGATTCAAAGTGAAGGCTAAAGCTCAAACAGGCTTTGCCTGGTTGAGCCACCTATAGGAACACCAGATGAAATTTTTGAGGAATATGCTCGACCAACAGCATGAAATGCTGTTCGGAAAGGGGAAACCGCTTGAAAAGCTGTACCCCCTTTTCGAAGCCGGAGATACCATTGCGTTCACTCCCGGCGAAACGACCGACGGCGCGTCTCATATCCGGGACGGAATCGATCTCAAACGATTGATGATTACCGTTGTCGTCGCCTTGGGCCCTTGCATGTTGATGGCGATGTATAACACCGGCTATCAGGCGTTCATCGCCATTGCTGCCGGTGCGACCCCGTTGGATTGCTGGCAAACGACCGTTTTCCAGTATCTAGGATGGGATTTCGATGCTGGAAGCCTGATTTCCTGTTTTCTTTACGGGGCGCTGTTTTACGTGCCGATTTACGTCGTAACACTCGCAGTGGGTGGCGCATGGGAAGGGATTTTCGCCGTCGCCAGAAAACACGATGTGACCGAAGGTTTCCTGGTAACCAGTGCGCTCTTCCCATTGACGTTGGCTCCCACGGTTCCGCTCTGGCAGGTCGCCTTGGGCATCACATTCGGGGTCGTCGTCGCGAAAGAAATCTACGGCGGCGTTGGCATGAATTTCTTAAACCCGGCATTGGCGGGCCGCGCGTTCCTGTTCTTCGCCTATCCCGCGCAGATTTCCGGAGATAAGGTCTGGATTGCAGCAACGACTCCGGGAGGCGCTGATGGCGTTTCTGGAGCGACTTTATTAGGTGTTGCTGCGCTGGAAGGTTTCGAAGGAATCAAAGAATCCGGATACACTTGGATGGAAGCCTTTATCGGCCGTATTCCAGGATCGATGGGTGAGACATCCACACTGTTTTGTATAATGGGCGCCGGAATACTGGTTCTAACCAAAATAGGATCCTGGCGAACCATGGCTGGCTGCGTCGCCGGAAGTTTCATCATGGCGGTTATACTGAAAGCTGTCGGCTCGGATACGAACCCCATGTTCGACATCCCCTTCCACTGGCATTGGGTCCTTGGCGGATTCGCTTTCGCAGCCGTATTTATGGCGACCGACCCTGTCACCTCTTCATTCACCAACACCGGAAAGCTCATCTACGGTTTCGGTATTGGAGTCTTTGGAATTCTCGTGCGCTCCATCAACCCCGCCTATCCGGAAGGATGGATGCTTGCCATTTTGTTCATGAACTTGTTCGCGCCTCTGATTGACCATTTCATCGTCAAGGCCAATGTGAAACGGAGGGCATTGCGCTATGCAGCAGAATAGTGTGAAATACATCGTCGGTTTTGCCACCATCGTCTGTGCCATTTGTTCGCTTCTGGTTTCTACCACAGCGACGGTATTGAAAGATCAACAAAAACTCAATCAAAAAATCGACAAACAACTCAAAGTCCTTTCGGTAAGCGGATTGGTCGGCGACGGTGAAAGACCATCCGCAGAAGACATCGACGAACTCTTTAATACCCGCATCGAGATCGTAATGATCGATATCGTCACCGGGGAAGTAAAAACCGATACAGGAATCGATCCTGCCACGTACGACTTGATCAAGGCGGCGAAAGATCCCGATATCAGCCACGCGGTCGACAGAGACCCTTCCAAGGTAAAACGTGTTCCCAATATCATGCCCGTTTACATCGTAAATGACGAAGACGGAAACGCGGACCTGTACGTGCTACCCGTCGAGGGAATGGGTCTTTGGGGATTTCTCTACGGCTTCATTGCACTCGATACGGACACCAATACCATCGAAGGTCTAACTTACTACAAACACAAAGAAACTCCCGGCTTGGGTGCTGAAGTCGATAACCCAAGCTGGAAAGCCAAATGGCCCGGCCGATTGGTCTTTGACGCGGATTGGAACGTTGCTATCGGCGTGATTAAAGGCGCCGCTGGCAGTACGAGCGAAGCACCCCACGATGTGGATGGCTTGTCCGGTGCCACGTTGACGAGTAACGGAGTAACGTACATGCTTCGATTCTGGCTCGGTGACAACGGTTTCGGACCCTATCTGGAAAAGCAACGAAACGAAGGGGGTAACGCCTAATGGCACTACTCGGCAAAGAAGAACGAAAAGTCGCTTTCGACCCCTTGTTCAACAACAATCCTATTGCGCTCCAAGTGCTCGGCATTTGTTCGGCATTAGCAGTAACCACGCAAATGATGCCTTCTTTCATCATGTGCCTTGCGCTAACGGCCGTTTGTGGTCTGTCCAACCTGTCCGTGAGCGTGATTCGGAATTTCATTCCTTCCAGTATCCGCATCATCGTGCAGATGTGTATCATCGCTTCTCTCGTGATCGTCACCGACCAGGTGCTTCAGGCCTACGCCTTCGAAACAAGCAAAACGCTGTCCGTGTTCGTTGGCCTTATCATCACGAACTGTATCGTCATGGGCCGCGCTGAGGCCTACGCCATGCAAAACGGTCCCTTCTCCAGTCTTCTAGACGGAATAGGAAATGGTCTGGGATACAGCGTAATCCTCATGGGTACCGCCGGTGCCCGCGAGTTCCTGGGCTCCGGAAAAATCTTCGGCACCGTGGTATTGCAATCAGTAAACGAAGGAGGTTGGTACTATCCCAACGGCATGATGCTCATCGCTCCCGGCGCGTTTTTTATTATTGGCTTTATGATCTGGGCGCTCCGTGCATGGAAGCCTGATCAGGTCGAATCGGAGTAGCAACATGCAGGAATTCATCAACATATTCGTAAAGGCCGTTTTCATTGAAAACATGGCACTGGCACTGTTCCTCGGAATGTGTACCTTCCTGGCGTGCTCCAAAAAAGTCGATACCGCTATTGGACTCGGCTTTGCTGTTGTCTTCGTGCTCGGTATCACCGTCCCCTTAAACAACCTTGTATTCACCTATCTCCTCAAAGAAGGCGCCCTGTCATGGGTACCGGTGTTCGGCGAATCCCTCGGCCAATATGATCTCGAATTCCTCGGCTTCATTAGCTACATCGGCTCGATTGCCGCCATGGTCCAATTGCTCGAAATGGTCCTCGATAAATATGCACCCGCCCTCTACGTCGCGCTCGGCGTATTCCTCCCGTTGATTACCGTGAACTGCGCTATATTAGGCGCATCGCTGCTGATGGTGGAACGCGACTACAATTTCACCGAAAGCGTCGTGTACGGCCTGGGGAACGGCGTCGGCTGGGCATTGGCCGTAGTTGCACTCGCCGCAATACGTGAAAAACTTTCATACAGCCACGTACCCCCAGGGCTACGCGGTTTGGGAATTACCTTTATCACCACCGGTTTGATGGCCATTGGTTTCATGGCTTTCGGCGGAATTCAGTTATAAAATCACGACCCAAAAGTATTAGGGGATAAAATATGGTTGGTACAATTGTTATGGGCATGTTCATGTTCACCTTTGTGATTCTCACATTGGTGGCACTCCTCATGTTCGCTCGCGGGAAACTCGTCAGCAGCGGCGATGTGACCATTACGATCAATGGCGACCCGGACAAAGCCGTAAACACGCAGGCCGGCTCAACATTACTGAGCGTTCTCTCGGCTGAGAAAATCTTTATCCCTTCCGCATGCGGTGGTAAAGGCAGCTGCGGCGTATGCACCGTTACCGTTAAAGAAGGTGGTGGCGCGATGCTCCCCACCGAACTCAGTTTTATTTCTCGCGGCGAAGCCCGCGAAGGCTGTCGCCTTTCCTGCCAGGTTAAAGTAAAAGAAGACCTCGAAATCGAAATCCCGGCTGAAATTTTCAGCGTGCGTAAATGGAATTGCAAAGTTCGGTCCAATGAAAACGTTGCCACGTTCATTAAAGAACTCGTACTCGAACTACCCGCAGGAGAAGCCGTTCCGTTTCAAGCCGGCGGCTACATCCAAATCGAATGCCCTCCCCACACTTCCGTATACAAAGACATGGAAATCGAAGAGGAATACCGGGAAGATTGGGATAAATTCAATATCTGGCAATATACATCCGTCGTCGAAGATACAACGGTACGCGCCTACTCCATGGCCAATTATCCCCAAGAAGAAGGCATCATCATGCTCAACGTCCGTGTGGCCACGCCTCCTCCCCGTGCCCCCGAGGGAACTCCTCCCGGTATCATGTCCTCGTTCATCTTCAATTTGAAGCCCGGCGACGACGTTACGATTTCCGGCCCCTTCGGCGAATTCTTTGCTCGTGAAACGAAAAACGAAATGGTATTCATTGGTGGTGGCGCCGGCATGGCCCCCATGCGCTCGCACATCTTCGACCAGTTCCGTAGACTCAGCACCGATCGCAAAGTTTCCTACTGGTATGGAGCCCGTAGCTTGCGTGAAGCATTTTATATCGACCACTTCGACACTATTGCCGAAGAAAATGAAAACTTCGAGTGGCATCTCGCACTCTCAGAACCGCTCCCTGAAGACAATTGGGAAGGCTACGTAGGTTTTATCCACCAGGTCCTTTTTGACAACTATCTGAAAGATCATTCTGCTCCAGAAGACTGCGAATATTACATTTGTGGACCACCCATGATGAACGACGCAGTGATCAACATGCTGCTCGATTTAGGTGTCGAACGCGAAAACGTAATGTTCGACGACTTCGGCGGCTAATTACAACGTGTCCTCAGAACCACTAACTAAAAAACGTCTCGCCGCATTGCTGGCGGGACTTTTTTTATTGATTGCCCTCACCTGGTGGCGCTTTTCGACGCCCGTCGGTCCTGAGCAATCAGTCCTCGAAGGCGAAACCATGGGCACGTATTTTGTCGTGAAATTCGAGCCACCCAAGGATCCCGCGGACCGGAATCAGAATTGGCTTGGACAGGTTCTTCTAACCCTCGATAACGTTGACAACAAGATGTCGACCTATCAAAGCGATTCGGAGCTTTCGAAAATTAACGCGGCATGGACCACCGATCCCATTCCCATTTCGAAGGAATTAGCGCATGTCATCGGCAATGCCTTAAAAGTCAACCAGGAAACGAATGGCGCATTCGATATCACCGTGGGCCCAATCGTAAATGCGTACGGGTTTGGACCGGATCTAAACGTCAAGCCCCCGAACGACGACCAGTTGGCAATGCTTTGGTTGAGGGTCGGGTCCGACAAGTTTAGCATTAACGTTGACGGGTTGACGTTGACCAAAGTTCGACAGGACGTGCAATTGGATCTATCGGCAATCGCGAAGGGTTATGCAGTGGATAACGTGGCGAAACTGCTGGACGCGTGGGAAATCGAAAAATACTTCATCGAAGTCGGCGGAGAAGTCCGGACGAAAGGAACCAATCCCGATGGAAAACCCTGGAAAGTTGGCATCGAAAAACCCGCCGAAGGGAAAAGCGAACTCCACAAAGTCGTCCCCCTCACCAACCAATCCATGGCCACCTCCGGCACCTACCGAAACTTCATCATGGAAGACGGCCGACGCGTATCCCACACCATCGACCCGCGCGAAGGCGTCCCCGTCAGCCACAATCTCGTATCCGTATCCGTCATCCATCCCGATTGCGAACTCGCCGATGCCTATGCCACCGCCCTCCTCGTCCTCGGCCCCGAAGAAGGTCCCCTGACCGCTAAGGAACTCGGACTCCAAGCCGTCTTCATCGTCGAAACAGAAGATGGCTTTCAGGAAATCGAATAGCCACTTATCATTGTTCCCCCTTCATTTGTTATACTCTTGCCTTTCAAAAACACTTCGGAGACATCATGGCCAAGGGCATCGTTACACGGGAAAAAGATTACAACCAATGGTACATTGACGTCGTACTACGCAGTGAAATGGCCGATTATTCGCCCGTCAAAGGGTGTATGGTCATACGCCCCACCGGCTACGGCATCTGGGAAAACATCCAAAAACACCTGGACCGCATGTTCAAAGAAACCGGTCACGTAAACGCCTATTTCCCCATGTTTATCCCCGAAAGCTTCATGACCAAGGAAGCCGAACACGTGGAAGGGTTCGCGCCAGAATGCGCCGTCGTCACCCACGCCGGGGGAAAAGAACTGGAAGAACCTCTCTTTATCCGACCCACTTCAGAAACCATGATCTGGTCCATGTACAAAAACTGGATCAATTCCTATCGCGACCTTCCCATCCTCATCAACCAATGGGCCAACGTCTGCCGCTGGGAAATGCGCACACGCCTCTTCCTCCGCACAACAGAATTCCTTTGGCAGGAAGGCCACACCGCCCACGCCACCGCGAATGAAGCCTTGGAAGAAACCGAAAAAATGGTGAACGTCTATAAAACCTTCGTGGAAGAATATCTCGCAATGCCCGTCGTAGTCGGTGAAAAAACCGAACAGGAAAAATTCGCCGGCGCCGTGCAGACCTTCTCCATCGAAGGCATGATGCAAGACGGAAAAGCCCTTCAAGCCGGTACATCCCATTACCTCGGCCAGAACTTCGCCAAAGCCTTCGACGTACAATTCCAGGATGTCGACGCCGAACGTAAATACGTCTACGCAACCAGCTGGGGCGTCTCCACCCGTCTCATCGGCGGCATGATCATGTCCCACTCCGACGATTCAGGGTTGGTCGTTCCTCCAAAGGTCGCCTCCCTTCCCGTTGTCATCGTACCCATCTGGCGCAGCGACGAAGAAATGGAAATGGTTCTCGAAAAAGCACGGGCCATGACTGAAGGTTGGGACATGCTTTTCTTCAAGATCGATGACCGAAACAACATCAAACCCGGCCGAAAATTCAACGAATGGGAACTAAAAGGCATCCCCGTCCGTATCGAAATCGGACCCCGCGATTGCGAAAACGAAGAAGTCATCGTATGTCGACGCGACACCGGCGAAAAAGTCACCATGCCCATGGAAGACCTCCTCCCCAAAGTGGAAGCCCTCCTCGAAACGATCCAAAGCGATCTCTTCGCCGCAGCCAAAAAACGCTTGGACGACAACACCCACATTTGCGACGACTACAAGGAATATGGAAAAAAGGTCAAGAAAGGTGGGTTCTTCAAAATCCACTGGTGCGGCAGCAACGAATGTGAAAACAAGATCCAAGATCACACCAAATCCACCATCCGCTGCATCCCCTTTGACGCCACCGAAGAACACGGAAAATGTATTGTTTGTGGGGATTTGTCGACGAAACGCGTAATCGCTGCGCAGTCCTACTAAAATTCTTTTTAATAAAGTTTGCAAAACTGTTGACGAATAAGGTACAGTATTCGCAGTAAATCAATTCGGTTAGATTGATCTCGGCAAAAACGGCCGACACCCTGCAATTTTCTCACCTCTAACGACCGGCACTCCTCTGTATGAAGTCCCGCTCCTGGTGTTGCGAAAGCTAAAGAAACTTGTAGCTTCCAACCGTATACCAGAGCATATAGGGATTCAGCGTTCGAAAACGCTACCCGTCCAACCATGGCAATACCGTCATGCCCAGGACAAGATCCATTCGTGTGCTCACGAAAGGGACCCACGTGTCTTTTGAAGATTTTGATATCCAACCTGCATTGGTTGAGGCGCTCAAACGCCAGAACATTACCGAACCTACCCCAGTACAAGCCCAATCCATCCCCATCGCTTTAGAAGGACATGACCTCCTCTCTATCGCTCAAACGGGAACCGGGAAAACACTGGCCTTCGGACTACCCTCACTCTGCCACCTCGCCGACATTCAAGCGAGAAAAAACAACATGCTTGTTTTGGCACCAACCCGTGAACTCGCTGTACAAGTACACGACGTTCTCAAAGACCTCGGCAAAAAACTCCAACTCCGTACTGTATGTATCTACGGTGGTGTCAGTATCAGCCAGCAAACCAAGACTCTCCGCAAAGGCGTAGCCATTATCGTCGCCACACCGGGTCGTCTCCTCGATCATATGGAACGAGGCAACATCAATTTCAGAGACTTGTCCGTTCTTGTATTGGACGAAGCTGACCGTATGTTGGACATGGGTTTCATGCCTGACATCAAACGTATCATGAGTAAAATGCCGGAAGATCGTCAGACCATGTTGTTCTCCGCGACCTTCCCAAAAGAAATCGAACGGCTAACAAAAGAATTCATGTACGAGCCAAAACGTATTGAAGTCGCTCGTTCTTCTACCCCTGCGGATACCGTTCGGCAGACCGTTTATACGGTTGAACAAAAAGGCAAAATGGACTTGCTCAAAGATCTCCTCGACAACGGAGACATTGCCCACGCTATCGTTTTTGCCCGTACCAAACACGGTACCGAAAAAATCGCGCGCTCGTTGAGCCGTCAAGGCTACGACGCCGAAGGCATCCACGGCGACAAATCCCAGAACCAACGCCAAAGAGCCATCGACGGCTTCCGAAGAGGCAAATTTAATATTTTGGTAGCAACCGATGTGGCCGCACGTGGATTAGATGTCCAGGGCGTTACCCACGTCATCAACTACGACATGCCCGGAACTCCCGATGACTACGTACACCGTATCGGACGTACTGCTCGTGCAAACGCTGAAGGCGATGCCATTACGTTCGTATGTCCCGACCAAGGTGCCGATTTGGTGACCGTTGAAAAAGCAATCAAACAAACCATCGATATCATGGAATGGGAAGGCGCAGTAGAACTCTCATTCGCCAAGTCCAAAAAAGGCGGCGGATATGGTGGACGTCGCGGTGGCGGCGGAGGCGGTGGCTACGGCGGACGTCGCAATGGCGGCGGAGGCGGTGGCGGACGCGGCCGTGGACGCAATGATCGTCCCCAAAATCGATCCTCACGCAACGGAGAAGTCCGCGGCGGTCAACGTCGTGATTCTCAAGAACGCGAAGATAAATCATGGAGCAACAACGAACGCAACGGCGAATCTCGTCCTCAACGTTCCAACAATCGCCCCGAAGGCCAATACCGCGGCAAAAGCGAAGAATCCCGTGGTCGCGATGAACGCTCAGGCGGACGTAGCGAACGCAACGGAAACGGTCGCCCTCAATCCCGTTCAGGCTCCGAAGGACGATCACGTGGACGCGATGGAGAATCAAGCAGCCGCGACGACAATTCCTGGAATCGTACCCCGCGCAAAAACGGCGGACGCGACGGTGCTTCCCCAAGCCGTTCGTCACGCAACGAACGCCACCAAAGCAAAAATGGCCAAGGTGGAAGACCTTCCCCAAAACGGGACGGCGAAACCGGAAACCGCTCGGAACGTAACGGCCAAGGCGGCAGCCAATCCAACCGCACCGGCGGCCAAAGGAAACGCTCCAACGGGGCCAAAGGACACCGTGGCCAAGGCGGCAACAAAGGCGCAAGTCGCCGAAGTCGCGCTGGAGCAGCTTCTAGTTAGTCCGACAAAATAGTTCAATATTAATTCAGGATGGGAATCACGAAAGCGGTTCCCATCCTTTTTCGATCTAGGCCATTCCTCCCGCCTCGCAAATCCCGCAAACGGCTTCCGACCGCCCCAAAACTCGAAAACCTTGACATGACCGTTAGACTATGGAACACTGAACGGCGTTATTAATCACCTGCGGATCGCAGTTAAAGTGTTCGCATTCATGTAGTTGACTATAAAGGCTCCTGAACTATGCGATTTGCGAAAACGTTTCTTTGTGCAATGTCGATCCTTCCCCTCCTGGCAATCTCTCTCGCCAATTGCAACAGTTCGTCGAGCGGCGGTGGTGGCGCGGCGGCGGTCTCCACGATTACCCCGGAGGGCGGAGGCGTAATCGAATTCACCGACGAAACCGGTGCGATGGTCAATATCGAATTTCCGCCAGGCGCTGTCGTTTTAAATACCGAAATCATGCTCGCAGCAAGCGCCGTATACAACCAGTCTTGGTTGAACTTAACATTCGAACCGATCGGCTTAAATCTTTTGGCACCTGCCATTGTCACCATCATTCCTCCAGACGATGTCACGTTAACGGAGGATACAACGCTCTATTACGTGTCCAACGATTTCCCAATTCCAATTCCAACAACGGTTGACTCGAAGTTAGGGGCTCTCGTAGCCGAAGTGTATCAACTCGGATATTTGGGAGATACCGCTGCGCGAACAACCGGACACAAATCCAATAGCGGTTTCATTCCTCGGAACACGAGAGAGGACACCGGAAATATCCAACAAATTGCGGTGGAAGATTTCAATTGTGCCACGGCCGGAGCGGCTGCAACACAGGCATTCAAATCCTTCGCTAATAATGGCGAAATAAATGCAGCAATAAAGGCATATAACGCCATCCGCAGGCTCGAGGATAAAGTTGGGTGTGCGATAGAAAAGGATCTGCTCGAGGCTGAAGTTTTTGAGATAGGATGCAAAGGATACAACGACGCAAAAGACAAGCTGGTATTAACGTTCGCCTACGATTATGGCGAGTTTCAAAAATTGGCTCTGGATTTGGTCGAATGGGTTGGGAACGCTAAAGCGGCTGGACAGAATTGCGCCAACGACTATCAAAGTGTTCTCGAAGATGAGATCAAAATTTTTCTGGTGAATTACCGAAATAGGATCGCGTCAGACCCCGATGAAACCGACAATTTCTTTCAACTCCACAGCGAATTATGGATCAATCACGATGGTTTTTATGAAGATCTATATGTACTGGGCCTCGAGGCCTTTGCGCCATCCATAGAATCCATATTAATTCTACCGATGGCCAAAAGGCTCCGAGACCGAGCATACGCGCTCTCTATGTCGACGGGCCACCACCATTATCTTTCGCGTGCCACGCCAAGCGGCATCGGATTGACCATAGACGGGCAAGATTGGACGCCTCCTACAGGCGACGAAGGCGCCTATCAGGTCCATTTGGGATACGACAACGAAGACATTTGGGCGGACATCAACTACGTGGGCACCAATGTAATCGTCACAGTGAACGATTTCGGTAATGTCGTTTCGGAAGCCTTTGTACGTGGAAACCCCGACGGACCGGGCAATCATACGACCGACGGGGATATTACGATCACCCAGGCAAATGTCGACAGCAACAGCGGGTTCCTCGACATCTTCGGAACGATTCCGAAGTTCTCAGGGAGGACGAGAGGTGACGTATTCGGCACAGAATACGCGTTGAACGACGAAATCGTTGTCGATTTACTTCACGGAAATAGTCTCCAGAATCGAACCAATATATTCACATTTCATGCAAGCGCGCTAGATTCCGACCATATCGGCGACATGCGAAGAATCGCTCTTGATGAAATGTTCGAAAAGGCCGACGTGACGTTTAGCGAGACCGGCAAGTACGTGTTGGAGATTATCCGACGCCGACCGATAAACACAGAAGGGCCGTTGGGTTTCTCTCCCCACGACCATGTAGCTCTTTTTGGCAACTTAGAAACCACCTTGTTTACGATCGGTGTCAACGGCGGCTGCGCAACCCGTGGCGGCAGCTGCTCCGAAAAATTCACCTTCGAATCGATTCGAATCAAATACGATACAAGCGTAAGCATTACGGGAGATGCAGAAGACGACCAATCGAAAACATTCGACCGCACATTTACCTCGCTCCAGGCCCTCTACGATTTCGTAGGTGAATCGGCTGAATCCTCGGTTGAAGTCACGCACACGGACACCGGAAATACCGCAAATATGTCTGCCCTGCTGGGTGGAGAAGGTATCGGCATCTTTGATGAGAAGGGAACATTGAACATGGCATTAGGAGGGAGTGCATTTGCAGACGCGCTCCACAAATTCCAGAACTCCTCGACCGTGCCTCAATTTGATGGTACAAGCAAGGCTTCCTTCCTGTATGAAATGATTTTTACGATGAATGTGTCAGGAACTGCCCAAGGGGTAATTGGTGCATACGCGAACAGTGCAGACTCACTAGGACCTGCTTCGGCAACCGTTATTTTCACAGCGGTCGATGGCGGCGGTTTGTTGGCGACTCGAACGGTGAATTTGAGTTCCGGAATGGAAGCGTCCAGCGAAGACACCAATTTATCCGTAGCACTAGTAGCCGGTACAAAATACAAAATGACCGCCATCGGATCCGCGGAAACTTCCGCCGAACTCCTCGACGAAGTCTTGGAACGGGGATCTTTTTTCGAATTCGATACCAATGCGAGAGCCATTATTAGTTTGACGATGGAATAAAAAACGATTCGTTAAGAATTGAACGGAACCTTGGGAGCGACGAACGACTTCCGTGCTTCATCGGTGGCCAAGATCCCTTCGTCGTAATAGCGTCGTAATATGGGTCTGTCCTTATCAAACAATTCCGGATGGGTATCACGAAAGTGGCCCCATCCTTTTTGGGTGTCTTTCCCTTCGGCTTTTACTTTCGCGTAAATAATATTGATGAAGGCCCAGGTAACGGTCTCGTGGTAGAGGTGGGCCTCGACGTTATTGGCGGCGTTGAGTTTTTGGATGCCAGTACGGGCTTTGTTGATAGCGTCGTCCAGTTCGGTTTCGCCGGTGACATAGATCCAGGCCATACGCACGTGGGCTTCGTGGGTCCAGTCGTCACGGGAAATTGCCTGTGCCTCGAAGGCTACAATAAATTCGTCATCAGTCATTGGGGCTCCTTTCGGTTGATGGTACCAAAGGAAAGTTACCGTATGCGCACATTCGGCGGACCCGGATACAACCCTCGGACAATCGGGACACGCCCAGGAATAGAACCCGCGATTGAGAAATAGTCAAAAAAGAGCCAACGGCCCGGAGAAATTTGCCCCGAGTCCAAGGCAGGATGCAACGCGACTCGATGCTGGGCTGGGTAAAAAACACCCCAACCAAAAGGTCTGAAGGACCGGCAGAACATAACCGTACCTATACTTACCCATCATCGAATCAGTACAATATCCGAAGGGGGAAATCAGTGTTATTCGATCCATTTCCAGACGACTTCTTTTGGGGCGCAACCCTGCCCGCCCACTCCGTCGACGGCGGTACATTCCAATCCGATTGGTGGCGATGGGAACAGCGCCCGGGCCACGTCGACGATAACTCTGTCTCCGATCCTGCCGCCAACCACGCCCAACTGTGGAGCTCCGACTACAAACTCGCCGCTGACTTCGGTCTAAACATGCTCGAACTCTCCATCGACTGGAGCCAAGTCCAACCCGCCTCGGATGAATGGAACGAAGAAGCCATCGAAGCCTACGTTCAAAAGATTCAGCACATGAAAACCCACAACATCGAACCCTTGGGTGTCCTCTTCCATCACGCGGCCCCGCTCTGGTTTTCGGAAAACTACGGCTGGCACCATCCAGATGCCGTAAAGAAATTCCTGACATTTGCCAAGCGCATAATCGATGCCCTGAGTGACCACACCAAGTATTGGGTCCCCATCCGGGAACCGCTCCTTTACTCCGAAATGGCCTATTTAAGGGGACATTGGCCCCCTGGCCATATGAATCCCCTAAAGTCCCGCAAAGCTTTTCAAAACCTCACGGAAGCCTCCAAACAAACCTACACCTACATCCATAAGAAAAATGACCACGCCCGCGTCGGCGCATCGATCCTCGCTCGTGAAGTGCTCCCCGCAGACCCCAACAGCGCATGGGACGCAGGTCTCGCCCTGAAAACCTCCAGGCACTCCGTCTCGTCAATCACCGATTCGCTATCCACACACATGGATTTCGTCGCCCTTGGTTTCTACGGCCAAGAACGAATTAAGTTCGAATGGTATAAACCCATGAAACACTTTTCAGAACCCGTAAACGAAAAAGGCAGATTCTGTCGACCCGCGATCGCAACACCAAACCTCACCGCGTTTTCACGTATACTGAACCAAATCAAACCATTAGAGTTACCGATTCTCGTCCTCGGGAACGGCCTCGGAACAACGGACGATATCGAACGGGGGAAATACATCCTGGAACACCTGAACACATTGCGAAAATCCTGCTCAGACAAACAACTTCTTGGCTATCTTTACCATGGCATGCTCGACGGCTTCGAATGGCACGACGGCCTCGCGAAACGATTCGGTCTTTTCCACGTCAACTATCCCTCCCAACGACGAACACCCAACTCCTCCGCATTTCTCATGGAAGAACTCTCTCGATCGGGCACCATCCCCGACGGCACTCTGTCCCGCCTCTACCCCAAAGCCAACCTCACCGCCCAACTGGACCTCGACTCATGAATTATTGCGTAGCCATAGACGGCGGAGGCTCAAAAACCCGAGCGGGCCTATATGACGAAAACGGATCGCTTCTCAGTGAAGCGGAAGGTCCCGCAAGCAATATCGCCGGCAAAGGTCCGCAAGACGTCGTCCACATAGCACAAAATCTGTTGAAAAAGTTGAGCGTGTCTTCTGTGGATGTAATCGCAGGCGGTTTTGCCGGCATCGAATCCTGGAATATTAAAACACCGGTTGCACAATCGTTTCTGGAACGATTCGATGTCCGCAAAGTCGTCATCTCCAATGACCTCGCACCCTTGAAGCTCGCCCACTTCGGCAACGGCGAAGGAATCGTTGCCGTCGCAGGTACCGGGTCCTGCGTGTGGGCAGCGAACAATAATGGTGAAACCACGCGGCGCGGCGGGTTCGGACACGCCATTGGAGATCCATGCAGCGGGTACACAATCGTTGTAGAAACAATCAGCGAAGTGTTGTATAAAACTGAACTCGGAGAAGGAATTCGAAAAGAATTGGCAAAAGATCTGATGACCGCGGCCGAAATTGGATCACTTCGAGACTTTCCCGCTTGGGTTCAACAGTCCGCTAAATCAAAGGTGGCGGCCCTGTGTCCCGTCGTGTTGAACCACGCAGAAAACGGTGACGAACTTCTCATCACCTACCTGGAAAAAGTATCCCATCGTTTCGCCACATCCGTCCGTTCGGCACAAAAGCAGCTCAACCTTTCGAATGATGTTCCTACCGTATTGGCTGGAGGCATTTTTGAAAATTCAGCTTTGGTGTTTAATCTGGTTCAAAACGCACTGCACTCCCCCAACGAAAAAGCCAACGTAACCCGCGCCCAAATTTCTGGACATCACGCCAGTTGGTATCTATCCCAAGTTAAAGAGTCGAACGGTTCAATTGTCGTTGCCGAAAAATCTGCCACTGGTCCCGCTACTGATCGCCTACCCGAAACTGAATCCATGGATCTCGATCGGGGATTGGATTCGATGACCTCCAAAGATATCGTGGCGACCATGGGTTCACACAATGTACAAGCTGCATCCGCCGTCGATCTCGTCGCATCCGAAGTAGCCAGTGCCATGGAAGCAGCCGCAACCTCATTCAACAGCGGAGGGCGCCTCATTTATCTCGGCGCAGGCACAAGTGGACGCCTCGGCGTTCTCGATGCTTCCGAATGCCCGCCCACTTTCGGCGTAAGCGATTGGGCCGTTGGCATCATGGCCGGCGGAGACACCGCGTTACGCAACAGTGTCGAGGGAGCCGAAGACGATCCCGACCAAGCCATCGCGGACTTGAACGCGTTGGATCCACCCGTAAACTCCAATGATTTCGTGGTCGGTATTACGGCGTCGGGAACCGCAACCTACGTACTATCAACGTTATCCTACGCAAAGAAACTCCCCGCCCAAACGGCTCTCGTATGCTGTAATCCAGTGCCAGCCGACACCGCCGACATCATTATTTCGATTCCCACAGGTACCGAGATCTTGCCCGGCTCCACCAGACTAAAAGCCGGTACCGCCACAAAAATGGTGTTGAACATGATCACCACGGGAGCCATGGCTCTTTCCGGCCACATTTTCGATGGGTACATGGTCGGAATGCGCCCCGTAAATATTAAGCTGAGACAACGCGCCATTCGTATCGTGCAAGGTCTGACTAAAGTTTCGATGGACGACGCTGAGCAATTGCTTGACCAAGCAAACGGCTGCATAAAGACAGCGGTCCTCATGAAAGTACGAAACCTCTCCTCCTCCGACGCAAATTCGTTACTGGAACAACATCAAGGAAAATTACGCAATGCGCTGGAATCATAGTTTCTTGCTCGTCATCGGAATATTTTTAGGGTGCGTCAACGCATTCGCCGTGGAACCCATCGCAAATCAAAAAGTCGACATTCAACTCTTCAAAAACCAAAAGACAATTTCTCTTCAACTAAAACAAGCGGGGAGGATTCAATCCGGGAACACCGGTCGCATATTACAACCCGACGTCTACGCATTTACGCTGACGAAGGCTCAGGCACCCACGTTTCAATATCACCTCTTTTCAAAATCCTTCCATCCGAATGAACACCGCCAGGAACAAAAGTACGTCCAGGATATGAGAGCCCGAAACGCGAATCCCAAAATTGTCGTCGTCGGAAAACGGCTCCACACACAAAAAGGAAAAGTGCTCGACGGAACCGTTCATTGGATTTCGCTTTTCCGCTTGAAGACCGAAAAAGAAGCCATCGCGAAACAGAAGATGCTGGAAAATGCCGGAGTCTGGACCTGGATGCGAATGGAAAAAGTGGCACCAGGCAAAGGCACCATTGTCATCAAATCAAAGTCCGGAAAAACTTCTCCAATCACATTGCCAACACCCATACTAATGAAATCTAAATCCCCCATTCGTGCAAGCAACGTAGACGTTGGTTTCTGGAAAGAGAATCAACAAACGTTGTCCTATTCCGGGACATTTCGACTAGAGGTCTCCACCTCCAGCACCCTCAACCTTTATGAACAACTCGGCATCGAAGAATATCTCGAAGGCGTACTCCCCGCCGAAATGCCCGCCGTTTGGCCCCTCGAAGCCCTGAAGGCGCAAGCCGTCGCTGCCCGTAGCGAAGTCCTCGCCAGCCTCGGCACCAAGCATCATCTGGAAGGCTTCGAGTTCTGTGCCAAAGAACATTGCCGCGCCTACCGCGGAGCCTCCGCCATCAAACCATCCACATCCCAAGCCTTGCGAGACACCCGCGGTGAAATCCTCGTGGGGAACAATCGAATTTCTACGACCGTCTTCTCCGCCACCTGTGGAGGTTGGACGGAAAACAATGACACCGTCTGGTCGGGACCGCCCGACGACGCATTACGAGGCACTCCTGACTTTCCCGCTTCCAACAAGAAAAAGAGGAATGGTGTGAATTCTGTTGAAAGCTGGTTGAAATCGATTCCGCAAACCTACTGTTCCCACGACAAAAAATATTTCCGTTGGAAACGAAGCTATTCAAATAAAGAAATCCATGATATGATAAATAAACGACATAAAGTTGGTCGTATCAGGAAGATAGAATTGGGAGAGCGAGGAGTAAGTGGGCGTCTAAAATGGGTCCGAATTCACGGCGACTCGCAAACGGTTGTTGTAAAAAAAGAATTGCCCATTCGACAATTATTCGATGGATTACCCAGTGCCTTGTTTGTCCTGAATGTTGGGGAAGGAGCGCAAGGCCGCACCTGGAATTTTTCCGGAGGTGGTCGAGGTCACGGAGTGGGCCTGTGCCAAAATGGTGCGCGCGGGATGGCGATGGAAAATATTCCATACGACCGGATCGTAAAGCACTATTTCTCCAACGTTACCCTGGAGAGGTACGAGTAATTGGATTTACAAAATTTTTTGAACAAAGAAATTCGCTACGGCATCGGCCTGATGTCGGGCACGTCATGTGACGGAATCGATGCCGTCCTCATTCGAATTAAAGGCACCGGTCCTTCACTCGCTCTCAAAATCATGGAGTTTCAATCCCTCAATATTCCCCAGGACCTGAAACTCAGAATGCTCTCTCCCCGTATCGATTCCAAAGAAGTCTGCAGTCTCAATTTCGATCTAGGTGAACAATTCGCCATCGCAGCCTCCGATCTCATGGATCACGCCCGCATGGAAAACATCGAAGTCGACTATGTCGCTTGTTCCGGCCATACCCTCGCCCATCTACCTCCTCGCAAAGACGAAGGCAACGGCACCCTCCAAATCGGTGAACCCGCTCTGATCGCCGAACGCTGCAAAGTACCCGTCATATCCAATTTCAGGACACGGGACATGGCCGTGGGCGGCCAGGGCGCGCCGTTGGTCCCCTACGCCGATTGGTCCTTGTTTCATCGGGACGATCGTACGTCTGCACTACTGAATATCGGCGGCATCGCCAATATTACGGTCGTTCCTCCCCACCTCGAAAACGTCATCGCATTCGATACCGGACCCGGCAACATGGCCATCGATGGTGCAGTTCGACTTCTCACCGCTGGAAAATATCAGATGGACACCGACGGTGAAATGGCCGCGTCCGGAGTCGTCATCGATGAATTCATGGAGTACCTGCTCGAACACCCATACTTCAGCGAACTTCCCCCTAAGAGCACGGGCCGCGAAGAATTCGGCCCGGAAGTCTACCTGCGCGACGCCCTCGCCAGCCGCCGTGACCATAGCTACGAAGATTTGATCGCGACCGTCACATCCGCCGTCGCCTACAGCATCATCCGCGCAATGAACCGTTTCGTCCGTACCCAATACGACGTCAATCGAGTCATTATCAGCGGTGGCGGTGCCCACAACACCACACTCATGAAAAGAATCAAACAAGGGCTACAGGGAATCACCTTGCGACGTAGCGACAAATATGGAATTCCCGTCGACGCCAAAGAAGCCGTCGCCTTCGCCGTACTCGGAAACGAAACACTGTGCGGTACGCCCTCGAACGTTCCATCCGCTACTGGCGCTCACCGGCCCGTAATTCTCGGGAACATTACGCCGGCGTAGTCAGCCCGTCCAACAGCTGATGCTCGTCCCGCCAAACCATCGGCGGCAACGAATCCAACGGATACCATCCGAATCCAAAATTGTCCGGGTCAATCGCTGCGCCGTCGACTTGTTCCGTCGTAAACAAAAAATAGTGCGTCGCTTGCCACCACGTCCGAAAATAATTGCATCGATCCAACACCGCCAACTTACGCACCAGTGTCAGATCGGTCAGACTCGTCTCTTCGTAGATCTCGCGTTGTGCGCCATCGATGATTTCCTCGCTATCGTCCACGCCCCCTTTCGGGAGTACAAAATGAGTATCGCCGATCTCCCGTTCCTGCACCAACGCAACCAGCCACTGCCCCTCATCCTTACGAAGAACGACCCCGCCAGCTCCCGTCCGATCAGGCACGTCCTCCGGTCGAACAAACCATTCCGGTCCCGCAAGGTCAGGCAATATGGGTACCGCCATCCACCGGAATCACCGTCCCAGTCGTATACGCTCCCGCACGCGAAGCAAGATAGATCGCAATACCGGCCATTTCCTCCGGTTTTCCAATCCGCTTCAAAAGAGCATTGTTCTCGATATTTGATTTGAAATGTTCGAAAACATAATCGGTCATTTTACTTTCGTAGAATCCCGGCGCAATGGCATTCACCGTAATTTGCCGGGGCGCCAATTCAACCGCCAACGTTCGCGAAAGATGATGAACCGCCGCCTTACTCGCCGCATAAGCATAAAGACCCGTTTCGGAAACCGTATTCACATGCAATCCATCCATGGAACCAATATTGATCACCCGAGCAGGATCGCCTTCAACGCCGCCTGCTTCCAGGGCTTTGACAATGTCACGAGTCAGCGAAAACACCGATTGGACATTTAGCCCCATTACCTTCTCGAAACCCTTGTCAGAATACGTGTCGAAAGGTTCACCCCAAGTGATCCCCGCATTATTTACCAAAATATTGAGTGACTCTTCCTGCTCCATATACGCATCTGCCAACGCCTTACACCCTTCCGAAGTACTCACGTCAGCCGGGAGAGAAACACACTCCCCCAATTCCGATAACTCAGCCGCAACCGCGTCACACACATCCTTCTTACGAGAAGAGATATACACCTTCACGCCCTGCTGCACATACCCCTGCGCGATCATCATCCCAATCCCACGCGATCCCCCCGTAATCAACGCCGTTTTCTCCTTAAGGTCAAACAACGTACTCGCATTCATTTCCTCGCCACTAAAAATATGTTCCGGCATGTGTCAATCTCCAAAATAATAACGATAGCTTGGCGCGTAGCGCGCGAATCGAAACAGTGTAACTTTTTTCCGATGGAAACCTCCACGTACGGCTTTTGCGACATCTCACGATTTCGACTCGCGATATCTCACGAAGAACCAAATTTGACGAAAATTCATTCCGCCCGAGAAACTCGAACAACCCCACTGTTGTTGACCAAAAAGTGTTTGACAGAATTTGGCATACACATTGCTCCTAGAGAGAAGTACTTCGTGGCAATCCCGCCGCACCCTTGGACGGAACCCAAACACCTTTTTAACTGGAGAAAAGCAATGCAGCAAGTAAGACCCTTGTTGGCCGCGATATTAACCTTCGCGATCGCTGGCACCACCGTAGCCCAAAACGAAATCAACCGCGAAGAACCCGGCTTCGGCCTGGATCCCCGGGTAAGCAAGTCACCCGTCGCCCCCATCCTTCCGGGTATGGGAACACATAGCCTTCCCGTAACCACCTCATCCAAAGAAGCCCAACGCTTTTTCGATCAGGGCCTTGCCCTCACCTATGCCTACAACCACGCTGAAGCAAAGCGTTCCTTCCAGGAAGCCGCGCGCCTCGACCCGAACTGCGCCATGGCCTATTGGGGCTGGGCACTCGTGCTGGGACCCAACCTTAACCTGCCCATGATGCCCGACGCCGTCGACGAAGCGTATTGGGCGATCCAACAGGCCAACAAACACCTTGACGGTACGAGCGCCAAGGAAAAAGCCTTCATAGAGGCCCTCACAACGCGATACAGCAAGAAGGCCGTTGACGATCGCATGTCCTTCGATATCGCCTACCATGAAGCCATGAAAGAGGTCTACGCCGCTTATCCTGGTGACGCCGACGTCGCCTCTCTGTACGCCGCCACGATCATGAATTTATCGCCGTGGAATTATTGGACCAAAGACGCCAGCCCTCGTCAACGCACGCAGGACGCTATGGCCGTGCTCAAGAAAACCGTGGAGGCCCACTCCAACCACGCAGGCGCACTCCACTACTACGTCCATCTCGTGGAAGAACACTACCCCGAACTCGCCGAAGTCAGCGCAGACAGCCTCATCAAAGTCATGCCCGGCTCAGGCCATTTGTTACACATGCCTTCCCACATCTACATGCGCGTCGGCCGATACGCCGATGCCTTCGAGAGCAACCGCCTCGCGGTCCTCGCCGACGAAGGCTACATCACCGCATGCCGCGAACAGGGACTCTACCCGGCTGGCTATTACCCCCACAACATTCACTTTCAGGCCTGGGCCGCCCAACGCGAAGGCCGTAGCGACGAAGCCCTGAAAGCGTCCTTCAAAGTCGGCAACAAAGCCCGTGAATCCGCCGAGCTCGGCCAAACGTGGGCACTCCACCAGTCGTTCTATTCCATGCCCTACTACACACTAGTGCGGTTTGGAAAATGGGATGAAATGCTCCGACAACCCCCGCCGCCCAAGACCCACATCTTCGCACGAGGCGTATTTCACATGGGACGCGGACTCGCCTACATCGAAAAAGGCCAGTCTCAAAAAGCGTCCAAAGAATTGGCCATGCTGAGAAAAGTCGTCGGGAATAAACTGGCCGCCGAAGAATTTGTCGGATTCTCGAATGCACAAACCGTGCTCAAGATTGCCGAGAATGTCCTGGCCGGTGAACTGGCTCTGGCCGGCAACAGAGACAAGCAGGCTCTGGAATTGTTGTCCACTGCCACCCGCCTGGAAGACTCCCTCATGTACAACGAGCCGCCCGATTGGTTATTGCCCACGCGCCACAACCTCGGCAACGCCCTGCTCGAAATGGGTAAGCCCGCCGAAGCGGAAACGGTGTACTGGGAAGATCTCAAACGGAATCCCGACAACGGATACAGTCTCTTCGGTTTACACAACGCCCTCGTGGCGCAGGAAAAATCCGGCGATGCGGAATTGGTCAAAGGTCGATTCGACGACGATTGGGCCAAAGCGGACGTCCAACTGACTTCGTCGCGGTACTAATCACAACACCAAACGAACAAAGCCCCTGCAGGTACAAAGAACCGGCAGGGGCATTTCCGTAGCTATTTGCATGCACGATGCTCGACGTACTATGTTTTGAACAGTCATTATCAGGGAGAAAAAAATGCAAAACCTTCTGCGTAGCACAACCGCAGCGATCGTGATCGCCCTCGCGGCCGTTGCTTCCGCCCAAAACGAAGCGAACAGGGAAGAACCCGGATTCGGCCCCGACCCCCGCGTCAGTCAATCGCCCGTCGCCCCCATCCTTCCCGGTCTGGGCACCCACAGCTTATCTGTCACCACGAAATCCCCCGAAGCCCAACGGTTTTTCGACCAGGGACTCGCGCTCACTTACGCGTACAACCACGCCGAAGCGAAACGTGCATTTCAGGAAGCAACCCGCCTCGACCCCGATTGCGCGATGGCCTATTGGGGATGGGCGCTCGTCCTGGGCCCGAACCTGAACGCGCCCATGTCTGCCGATAACGTGGAAGAAGCGTATTGGGCGATACAACAGGCCAACGACCGCAAGTCCAACGCGACAGCGATGGAACAAGCCTTTATCAACGCGTTGTCGGCTCGCTATGCCGAAAAAGCCGTAGACGATCGCGCGCCCCTCGACAAAGCCTACTACGAAGCCATGGAAAAAGTGTACGCCGACTACCCCACAGATCCGGACGTCGCATCTCTCTTCGCCGCCACCATCATGAACATGTCACCATGGAACTATTGGACCAAAGACAGTAATCCCCGTTCGCGAACCGAGCAAGCATTGGAGGTTTTGGAAAAAATCGTCGAGTCGAACCCGAATCACGCAGGGGCACTGCATTACTACATCCATTTGGTGGAAGAACACTATCCGGAAAAAGCGGAAGCTGGTTCGGACAGCCTCATCAAAGTGATGCCCGGCTCCGGCCATCTGCTCCATATGCCCTCCCACATTTATATGCGGATCGGTCGCTATGCCGACGCCTTTGAGAGCAATCGTCTCGCCGTAGCCGCAGATGAAGGATACATCGCGGCCTGTGCCGCACAGGGCATGTATCCCGCCGCCTATTACCCGCACAACATCCATTTCCAGGCGTGGGCGGCCCAACGGGAAGGCCGTAGTGTGGAAGCGTTGAAACATTCGAGAAAAGTCGGTGAAATGGCGCGGAAATCGTCGGAAGCCGGCATGGTCTGGGCCATCCATCAAATCTTTCATTCCATGCCGTACTACATGTTTATCCGATTCGGAAAATGGGACGAACTGCTGCGGGAACCAACCCCTCCAAAGGAACAGATTTTTTCTCGTGGACTCTTTCACATGGGCCGAGGACTCGCCTATATCGAAAAGGGGAATCTGCGTAAAGCCTCCAAGGAATTGAGTACATTGAAGAAGGCGGCCGAGAACAAAATAGCCCAGGAGGAATTCGTCGGTTCGGCTAGTGCGGTCACCGTCTTGGAAATCGCCGTGAATGTACTGGCTGGCGAACTGGCGTTGGCCCAGGGAAAAGGCGACAAAGCCCTGAATCACTTTGAAATGGCCACCCGCCTCGAGGATTCCATGAAGTACACCGAACCCCCCGATTGGATGCTGCCCACCCGCCACAACCTCGGCAACGCGTTGTTGGAATTGGGTAAAACCGCTCAAGCCGAAACAGTATTTTGGGAAGACCTGAAACGTAATCCCGAAAACGGCTACAGCCTCTTCGGCCTGCATCAGGCATTGATCGCGCAGGAAAAAACAGGCGATGCGGAAATCATTCAAGAACGTTTCGAAAAAGCCTGGGTCGCGGCGGACGTAATACTTTCTTCCTCTCGGTACTAAGTCTAGAAACAAAAAGCCCCTGCTGATTATGAAATTCCAGCAGGGGCTTTTCTCATTTATCGCACCGACAACTTAACCTGTTTGTTCAAAACTTCACTATAGAGGTTGACCGACTTTCCGTCCCGGTGGATGAGTAAAATCTCGAAGTTCCCTAAACGGTCTCCTTCCTCGTACCAACGAGGACGTCTATCTCCCATATCAATACGAACTTTCGAGTTTCGACCTTCGGTCTTGATTTCCAACAACTCCAATCTCACCTGACGGTCAACTCGGAAACCATTCAACTGTGCCGCTGTTCGTACTAGCCCCATAAACTCAGCACGGTACCCATTTTTGTCAGCGCCCATTCCCGATTCGGCCAACCGGTGAACGAAATCGTAATTGACGCCACGCGCATGGTCTGAACCGCGCAATAGCTGTCCAAACGTCGCCACGGCCGACGCAAACTTGAAGTCCGCAGAAGCCTCAGCAAATCGAGCTTCATTGTCTTTCACGTTGAATTCAACCAACTGACTCACATGGCCGTCAGGCTGTTTGTACCGAAGCTTCACCGTCAGCATCTCGTTGCTTACTTTCTCCGGCACAACAACCCGCGCGTTCACATCCGGATCAGGTTTCGTCTGATAGCGCAGTTCGTCCACACCGCCCGTATTGACTCCCGGAACACCCACCGGGACCACTTCATACAACACCGTTACCGAATGACCTGCACCGATTTCGCCGGCATCTTTCGTATCGTCATTAAAATCACGGTTCTTCAATGCACGATTTTCATATCCTATTAACCGGTACGACTGCACCTGTGCCGGATTGAATTCCACTTGAATCTTCACATCTTTCGCGATCGTCACCAGCGTTCCCGCCATCTCTTCGACAAACACCTTCTTCGCTTCCTGATACGTATCGATGTAGGCATAATTCCCGTTACCCTTATCGGCCAACTGCTCCATCGTCGCGTCTTTCAGGTTCCCCATGCCAAACCCCATCACGCTCAGGAACACACCGCTCTTCGCATTCTGTTCGATATTGCGCACCAGGTCGGACCGGTTCGTCACGCCCACATTGAAGTCGCCGTCCGTCGCCAGTATCACGCGATTCACGCCGCCATCAATAAAATTCTTCTTCGCGACTTTATACGCCAGCTGAATCCCCATGCCGCCGTTCGTCGAACCGCCGGATTGCAGGCGATCGATAGCCGCATAGATTTTGTTCTTGGATTCCGCTGAAGTCGACGGCAACACCACGCCGCTCGACCCCGCATACACCACCATCGCAACCCGATCGTTTTCCGTTAGCTGAGTCGTCAGCAACCGTAAGGCCTTCTGCACCAGCGGCAACTTGTTGGACGAGCTCATCGATCCCGATACATCAATCAGAAATACCAGGTTGGAAGGAGGACGTTCTTCGTTCTCGATTTCCTTCCCTTTGAGACCAACCCGCACCAATCGATGTTGACCCTGCCAGGGAGCCGAAGCCACCTCGATATTCGCCGAGAAAGGATGGTCTCCCGTCGGCGGCTCATACGCGTAATTGAAATAATTAATCAGTTCTTCCACGCGCACGGCGTCCGCCGGAGGCAAACTACCGTTCGTCAAGAACCGTCGCACATTCGCATACGACGCCGTATCCACATCAATCGAAAACGTCGACAACGGATGTTCCGAAACCGCCCTGAACGAATTCTCAATGATCTCGTCATACGCTTCCGTCCCCGGCGTTACCGGTGGCGCCGTCTGAACGTCTCCCTGAAACCGCCATCGACTCGACTGCGTAGCATCCGCCATCTGAAACCGGTCGGAAGGTCTCATTTCAATATACGACTGGTAAAGATGGAGATCGGGTTTATCACGAAATTCGTCACCCCACTCCTCATTCGAATCGAGCTCAATAAACGCCGTCACATCATCCGTGGAATCCGCTTTCACGTTGATCGTCGTTCGCTGTTCCGTAAAGGCAAGACCCTCGTAGTTGTCCGGGTCTGCAGGAAGGTTTTCTGTTGTATAATTTCGTCCGCGAATACGAATTGATCCGCCGACCTCAACAGGGATGTCCCCCAGCAAAGGACTGGATTCCGCCGCCACCTCAGGCGCCGGCGCTGGCCGCGCGGAAGCCGGAGCAGGGTTAATAGGTACGCTGGCACTGAACGACTGTATATCGAGATGGGACCGTTTGTTACCCGATTTCGATTTGTCGGATGCAACATTTGACACCCGCTGGGGCTTCGGCTTTGGTTTTGGTTTGTCCTTGGAAGCGAAATTCTTCCGCGACCCATTCGAGTCACCCGATGTATCTCCGTCAGGACGCGCCGTCGCACTCCGCGCACCTCGATTGGCAGTCTGATTGTTCGACTTCGGCTCGTCAACTCTCTGTATAGACGAATCCATTAACTCCAAAGCCGACATATCAAAAAAGTCGTCTGAAGACGAACTCGACCGGCCTGCCCCCGCCGGTAATCGCGTTGGTTGTTCAACTTGCCGACGAACAATCGGGGGTCGCTTGGAAGTCAATTCCATTGCCGAGATGCGCACTCGATCAGACAACCCGGTCGCCGCCTCGGTCGTTTCAACCTTGCGTATCGACGTAGCCCCAGCTTCCTCTTGTAATTCCAACAAATCTTCTTCGGATAGTGCCGGAATATTTTCACTGGACGCTGCAACCTCGAACCTGGATTCCAATTCGGGAGGTCGGGTAGGTTGAATCTTCTTCTTCGCGGGCACTGGTTTCGGACTCTCTTTTTCCTCCACAACCTTCCCGCCAGCCGGTTCCTCTGAAACCGTCACGGATGAAGCAACGTCGCTGACGTCGAGGTAACCCAACGCGCGCAAATCATCTACACCCTCATTATTCTCTTGAGCATTGGAAGCCTCTTCTAATTCACGTCTCAAACTCCGAACGTCCGCGAAAGCCTCGTTAACCCTCGCGATTTGTCGAGACTTCGGATCGTCTGAACGGGCTGGACGTGTTGAGAGGTTTGCGGAATTCGCGAGTATTAGTTGCGAGATTTCATCTTCTGTTAGAGGCCCCGGTCCACGCCCAGCCGTTTCACCCAATTCGTCACGCAACATTTCGATATCGGCGAACACACGGTCCATCTCTTCGCGAAGGGCTTCCCGCGGTGGCTCAATTCCGTCAACATATTTATCAGTCGCACCGTAGTACGTTTTCTTCAGGGATTCGTATTGCTCTTCAACAAGACCCAGCCTCTCTTGGATCTGTACATCTTCAGCATCATCCTCCGCCGAATAGGTATCTTCCAACACCTGGTTGATCTCTATTGGATCTGAACTCGAATCCGCATCCAAATCGCCGCCACCGACATACCCCAACGACACCAACTGATCGAACTCAGACTCAGAAAGGGTCTCCGCAGACTTAGTACCGGGACTTTTTTGTAGTCTATCTGCCGTCTTGAAATACGTCACAGATACTTCCTGATTCTCGCTCCCCACGTTTTGCACACCGACAAACGCATCGGTACTCGATGCCACATCCGGATAAAAAGGTACGTTCACCGACGCAAGCACAAACGCTCCGCCAATCACCGCGATTACCGCCGCAACAGCCCCATACTGCGTCAACATCCGACCCCAACTCGGGCTCGCCGACTCAATCGATACAATCGTACTCGCAGCCGAATCGATTTCCGCCTGTTGCTCATCCGACAATCCGTCCGTTGCGTCCTGGTGAAAATCCGCGAAGACTTCCTCGCTCAAATTCACCGTCATCCGAATCGCTTCAGCAAGTTCCGCCAACTCAGTGTTCGCATTCACAGCCGCTTCCACGGCCGCCGCTTCCGCCGAACCCAACTCGTTCAGCACCCACGCGGTGATCTGTTCTTCCGTAGGATGATATTCGTTATTCATGGCTGGCCTCCTTCAGGCGGCCCGGGATGTTGGGGCTCATATGATCGCGCAATTCTACGCGTAAGGTTTTCAGGGCTTTGGTCATCATAAAACTCACGGTCGACAACGGTTTGTCCATCACCTCCGCGATCTGCCGATACGTCATGTGATGTTCAAACTTCAAACGAAAGACTTCTTTTTGGTCTTTCGGGAGTTCTCCCACGGCATCCAGCACCGCGGCATGGTCCTCATTGCGCGCGGCCACCACGTTCGGCTCCGGCATGCTCGCCGGTTTCACGCCCAGCGTGGCAGGTGAAAGGGTATTCATGCGTCCCTCCTTGCGCCGTATATCGAGGGCGCGGTTGCGACACACCGTGTACAACCATGGGGCAAGGCGACCGTTGAGCTCGCTCTGATCCTGGCCGCAGAGCTTCAGGAACGCATCCTGAACCACATCCTTGGCCGTTTCCGTATCGCCCGTAATCCCCCGGGTATACCGAATCAGCCGCGTCTGATAATGCGAGACCGATTCTTTCACCCAAGTCTGGTGTGACGTGTCATTGGACATAAACTACTTTCCGTTGTTCGAACGCGTTTTACCGACGTCGAAGTTTCCGAACGCGTTACACCCTAACCACGTCTGCCGACCCGCTTTGTTCAATAAATTGGACACTTTTTTCTCGCCCGCCAATACCCTGTTTCGAGTCTACCCGCTAACCTCTTCATTAGCAATACCTTAAACGAATCTTCCCTGGGAGGAAACATTGTCACAACCGGAGGGTTTAACCCGTCTATACTGGTAAATACTTCAAACGAGAGGAAAGACCCATGAAAAATAAAATGACCATCGCTGCCCTGGTCCTGGTTGGATTCCTGGCCGGCATCACCACCCAAACCCTTTATTCCGCCGAAAGACCCGGACGCGTAAAACCCAAAGTCCTCATGATGCAGGAATTGAAGGAACTCGGAAAGCGCGGCATGGTCATCGAATTGAACGTCGACCCCGGTGCCGGCTCCCCCGCCCACAAACATCCCGGCCACGTCTTCGGCTACGTCGTCGAAGGCGAATTCGAAGTCCAGGTAGACGACGGCGAAACCAAACTCCACAACCCCGGCGAAGTCTTCTACGAGCCTGACGGCGCCGTCCACACCGTCGGCCGAAACCCCAGCCCCACCGACCCCGCCAAAATCGTCGTCTTCATGCTCGTCGACCCTGATCTTCCTGTGACGTCAATCGTTCATGAACACTAAATCGTACCCATAAAAAAACCACCCGCTCGAAAGCGGGTGGCGTGAGTAGTTGGCGCGAACCTCCGCCAAACATCTATTTATTATCCACCAAGAAGTTGTAATGCCGTTTGCGGGATTACATTGGCCTGAGCCAAAATCGATGTACCCGCACTCACCAAAATCTGTGCACGCGTAAACGCGATGGTCTCACGCGCGATGTCAGCGTCACGGATTGAACTTTCCGCCGCGACCGAATTTTCTTCCTGGATTTGAAGCGAACTGATCGTGAATTCCAACCGGTTCTGAGCCGCACCAAAGGCGGACCGTTGCGTATTCACCGCCGACAACGCCGTGTCGATGATGGCCAAAGAGGCACGGGCATTCACCTGGTCATCGATATCAAGCACTCCAGCGACAGCCGATGGCGGCGCCGGAAAAAGGTCGACCGGATTGATGTCCGCTGCAATAGCAATCGTCAGAATGCTCGTGGCGGTAGCTCCGACCTGCAGGGTAATGCTCGGTAAAGTACCATCCAACATGGTCACACCATTGAATTCAGTGTTGTTCGCAATGTCTTCAATTTGAGCCACCAGCTCGGTAACTTCCAACTGTAGATCAGCCCTGTTCTGTACGCTGTTCGTACCGTTGGCAGATTGTACGGCCAGTTCTCGAATACGCTGTAAAATGTTGATTACTGTGCTCAACGCCCCTTCAGCCGTCTGCACGAGACTGATACCGTCTTGCGCGTTTCGCTGGGAAACCACCGCCGCCTTGGATACCGACCGAAAGCCTTCAGCAATAGCAATACCCGCGGCATCGTCTGCTGCGCGGTTAATACGTAGTCCACTGGATAAGCGTTCGAGGGATTTGTTCAGGTCGAGAGTGGTGCCGCGAAGAATTCGGGTCGTTCGTAGACCGGCCACATTTGTATTGATGCGTAAACCCATGACAATATACCTCCGTGTTGTTGTCCACCTCCGCATCCATGCTTCGGTGCCGCCGTTTTGGGAATCTCATATACCATCGGCGATAAAAGTACTATCGGCAATCGCAAAGCGAACCTTTAATCCAAAATCCCGACATTCGACTCTTGCGCAACCTTTTTCGACCGAGTACACTGGTCTCCATGAAGAATTTTGTTTTCGTAATCGTCGCAATAAGTATCGGTCTTGCGCTGCTCGTCGCGTCCGATACCGTCACTCCACTCTCGGACGAAAACCAACATGAAAAAATAATCGAGGTAGCTATTTTTGAAGGCGGCTATGGCATTCAGTGGCATCAAAAGATGGCCGATAAATTCAATGACCTTCACCGCGACGAAAATGTTCGCATCGAATTGTGGGGCGACCCCCGTACTGCCGACATCATCAAACCGCGCCTTCTCAGAGGCAACCCGCCAGATCTGATTCTCGACGAACGCCTTCCCCTCTGGTTATTGATTGGTGCAGATAAACTCACCCCCTATGCCGATGCACTAGACCATCCCGCTCCCGGAAGTGCCGACCCTTGGGGGTCCCAATTCGCCCCTGGAATGCTCGATATGTTCAATGGGAATGGCAACGTCTATGCCGTACCCGCAGCTTACGGCGCATGGACCTGCTGGTACGACGAGAAACTCTTCAATGACAACGGATGGGAACCTCCAACTACCTGGGAAGAGTTCGTCTTATTGTGCGAATCCATCAAAGAAGCAGGGATCGCCCCCATCGCACTCCAGGGAAAATACGCGTCTTTCTACGCCTGGAATACATTGGTAGCCATTATTCAACGCGTCGGCGGGCTGGAAGCCATAAACCGTATCAATGCCCTGGACCCAGACGCCTTCTCCCACCCCGACGTAATAGAAGCCGCCCGCCTGTTCCAGGATCTCGTGACGAATTATTTTCAACCCGGCTGTATGGCGATGACCCATACCGAAAGCCAACTACAATTCGTAAACCGGAAAGCAGCCATGATTTTCTGCGGCATCTGGCTCGAAAATGAAATGAAAGACAGCCTCCCCTCGAATTTTGCGATGCGTACCTTTTCCGTTCCAACACCCGAAAATGGAAAGGGGGATCCCGATTTCTTACACGGACAGGGAATGGAATTCCTGTTCGTGCCCAGCGATGCGGCCCATCCTAAAGAAGCCTTCGAATTCGCTCGTTTTTTGGTGTCTCCAGAAAACGCCGCCGACATGGGTCGTTCAATCGGCGTAATCTCTCCCCTCAAAGGCGCAACACCTTCGGAAAGCGTGACACCCGCGCTCCAGTCCGTATTGAAAATCATCAACCGCTCCGAAGGAATCTTCAACGTTCGCGTCTACATGCTTTTTCCCGCGTGGCGTTCACAAGTCATGAATACGGCGATCGGCGCACTGTGCCGGGGGGAAATGACGCCAGAGGAATTCGGATCCATTCTCGACGAAGGGTTGCAAAAAGCCATTGAAGAAACGGACCTGACCATTCCCGATCACATACCCTTCTAAAAAAAGAAAACGCCCTCCCGACGTTCAAGTCGGAAGGACGAATTGAATCTATTGGTGACGTTTGCCGAGCACGCTGGCCAATTGTTCGTTGTTACTTTTCCCGACAAGATTCTGAATTTCTTCAATCGAGCTGGGATGGTCCATCAATGCCTGATCAGTACGCATCAGTTTGTGTTCCATACCACGGGTATGATGCCATTGTTGAACTGCATGAATGATACTTTGCCGCGTCACGCTTCCCACGAGATGTTCCCCATCCATTACAGGCAACGTGGTAAAATTGCAACGTAGAAAGACTGTGGCCGCGCTCAACAAATCAAAACTCGGCTGCAACGCTTCAGTAATGCTCGACATGATATCGCGTACCGTTCTTCCCGTCATGTTATATTGATGAGCATTGGCCTGCAGCCGGAGACAATCTTTCTCCGTCAAAAAACCAACCAATTTGTCCCCGTCATCGATAACAGGTATTCCACTCACTTTCTTCGCAATTAAGAAATCGAGAGCATCGTAGACGGCCATATCGGATTGGATACTGAATTTATTTTCCGTCATGATATCCCGAATCAAGGGTGACTTAGACATATTCAAAACCTCCATTCTTTTGGCAAGGGTGTTCTGGCAGCCCCAAGCCTCACTAATCTAGTTTAAAGCATTTTTCTTAATAATGGGAAAAATTATGCACATTTTCTCTATTAATCCTTGATTTTAAAGCACTTACGCACATACAATTGTCCCCTAACAATCGTAGAAACAGAGTATTTTCAGTGAAGAGTCAATTAATGGACCAATGTGAGGGATGGCTTCACGAAATCCAGAATCATCTCCGTGATGAGTTACTGCCCTTTTGGTATACCCACGGCGTCGATGCCGATTTTGGCGGATTTCTCACCTATTTCGACGGCCACGGCAATCCAACAGGTGAAACCGAAAAAACCCTCGTCTGCCAAACACGGATGATATTTTCCTATTCCTCCATGGAAAGAGCCGGACTCGGACAAAAAGGGAAAGCCCTCGAAATCGCTCGCCAAGGCGTCGATTTTCTCTTAGATCATTTCTGGGACGATTCCCACGGCGGATGGTTCTGGACCACAACCCAGGACGGTACGCCGATAAATCGGAGCAAATTAGCCTATGGCCAATCCTTCGCCATGCTCGCCTTAAGCGAATACGGCATGGCCTCCGGTGATCTGCGCGGAATGGAATGGGCCGTAAAGACCTTCGAAAGTTTTCAAACTTTCGCGGCCGACAATCGATACGGCGGTTATTACGAGTTTTGCGAGGAAGATTGGACTAAAAAGAAACCGGGCGTTTACGGTGGAGATCGAAAATCCTTCGACGTCCATATGCACCTCATGGAATCGTTCAGTAGTATGCTTGAAGCCACCGGTGCATCGATCTACCAGGAGAAAACAGCCGAAGTCGTCGATCTCATGTTCGACAAAATGATCCATCCCGAATTCGGTACATCCATGGCTCAATTCACTCCCGATTGGATGCCGCAACGAGCACTCATCTTTAAAGACGTCTGGGGTTCTGACAGAGACGCGGAAGCGGACGAAGGGCGTCCATTGAACAATACCTCGTTCGGACACAATGTCGAACACGCCTGGCTTCTCCACCACACATTGCGCCTGCTGGACCGCGATGTCGAACCCTACAAACCCGCAATCCGAAAACTGCTGGACCACGCCTTAGTGAATGGAATCGATCAAGCCAAAGGGGGTTTGTTTTGCGAAGGGCCCCACGACGGACCAGCCCGCGAACTGAATAAAGAATTTTGGCAACAGGCGGAAGCCTTAGTCGCGTTTCTGGACGGATACATTTTATTGGGCGACGAAAAGTATCTCACCGCATACGAAAACATCCACCGATTTGTCATGGACCTCAACATCAACCATGAAATTGGAGAATGGTACCCCTTGTTCGACGAAAATAATAATCGTATTTGGGACCATATGGGACATGCATGGAAAATCAATTACCATACGGTTCGCTCAATGATTCAATCGGAACAACGATTGTTAAAAATCACCCTTTAGAACGTACTCTTTGGGAGTATATTCCCCGTCAATAGTCCCCGCGATCGATAAATACAGCCGAACGTTCCGCGAGTAACTTGACTCCCTGAATCATCCCGGCGAAACGCTCGTCAGTCGTCATCCCATGGTGATAGCGATAGTAGATCTGCTGCAGAACTACGGCCAATTTGATCATGGCGAACACATAATAGTAATTCATATTAGATACATCGAATCCGGTTCTCTCACCGTACGTTTCAGCGAATTGCCTACGCGTAATGGAACCAGGCTCATCGTAGATAAAACATTGCGTCGTGGAAATCCCGTCCGGCTCACCCGGGTTTACCCAATATCCCAACGCGACTCCAAGATCGAATAACGGATCCCCGATGGTGGACATTTCCCAATCCAATACACCAACAATTCGAGAACTGTCGGTCGCGTCTAAAATCACGTTGTCGAACTTGTAGTCGTTGTGAATAAGCACCGCACCCGAAACCTCGGGAACATTATCCAAACACCATTTCAGTACCTGATCGATTAACGTGATGTCGTGGGTCTTAGATCCGGCATACCGTTTTGTCCATCCATCCACCTGTCGCTGCATGAAAGACCCTTCTTTCTTCTGCAACGATTCCAATCCGATAGACTGCCAATCCACCATATGAAGATCGGCAAGATTGGCAGCCATCGCCGTACACGTATGCGCGACCATTTCAGCTGTCAATCCTTGAATCTCTGGTCTGGCGTTGCGCAATATCATTCCATTCAGTCTTTCCATCACATAGAAATCACAACCCAGAATATCCTGATCATCGCAAAACAATAATGGTTTCGGCGCTGGCGAATATACCGGATTCAATTTTGAGAGTATCGTGTATTCACGATTCATATCGTGGGCGCCCTTGACCTTACTTCCAAATGGAGGACGGCGTAATACCATTTCCGTCTCGTCAATTTTGACTAGGTACGTCAAATTAGAATGACCGCCTGGAAATTGCGTCAGATCAAATTCCCCATCGGGAAAACCCAATTGTTCACGTAAAAAAGGCTCCAACGTCTCCCGATTGAGCTCCTCACCTTCTCTTACTTCCACCGCTTTATCCACTACTTCATCCATTTCATTTCCTCTTATCTTCGCCGCCCATCCACCTTCGTGGTAGTAATGGAAAGTCGATTCCTATTTCAAGTCCAATTCTATCACTAACCGACGAATCCGGCTTTCCAATGCATTTTCTACAACCTTCTGCTCGTCGGAATAGACGTCGTAACGATTCAATATTTCCAACGCCGCTTCGCATTTGGAGAGAGCCTTTTCCAACGCCTTTTCTTGTTCGGCCCGCCTGGCATCTTCATACAACTTTTCAAATTCCGCCTGAATCGAAAGAAGGCCGCTATCAGCATTCGTCCCAGATTCACCTGCATCAGCTTTACGCGCCAAATAGTTGTGGGTGGCCAGTTCAGAACAAAATCGCCCCTCCACTTCATGTTTCGAGGGGTTGTATTCTTCGAGGATATGACGGCATTTTGGATGAAAGACTCCGTCGTCGATCGCGTTCACGAGAGGCGGCCACTCAGACCCATTGCCGTTGACGCTGACCACAGCCCCGACCCAATCCCCGCATACGCAACTGCCATCTTCAGGACCGGATATGCGAACGAGATCCGTTTCCCCCAAAAGAAAACGTTCCACCAATGCCGCCGTGCTTGGCGCTTCATCTACAGACTGGCTATTTTTTTTCCAGAACCGCATCATGTTTCAAGAAATCAGGCGGCGGATTCTTTGTCATTCCATTTGAAAAATATAGGGTCCAATCCAGCAACCAGATCGAAAGCGCCGGCCGCCGCATCCTGGTCCAGACAAGCTATCTCGATCAATGGTTTGGATTTCTCTAAGAGAACCTCTTTGGTATCCTTACCCAAAACAGCCTCGCGCGTCCATTTTTCCGCAAGACTCACAATCGCCGAATTCTGCGAATTCTTATCGCTAAAGTCAGGTTGATGGTGAAACCGAATTACGTCTGAAATACTGTCCGGAAGGTTCCAATTGTTGGCCAATTCGAATCCCGCCTCGGTATGGCTCAATCCCACGAACTCCTGTTCAGCCAGAATCAAATCTTGATCAACAAGCGAAGTATCGACTTTGACATACATGTCCGCCACCGTTTCCAGTAAAGCAATACGGCCAATATCGTGCAACAAGCCCGCAGTGAAAATGCCTTTATCGTTACCTTTACCACACGCTTCCGCGATAATGCGCGAGGCCCCGGCGCAATTCAACGATTCTTCCCAATAGTTCTTATAGTTGAAACGTTGATTCGTTTCAAAAAGGTTCATCACAGCGGCAGAAAGAACTATAGAATACGTTTCCCGAAGCCCCAAAAGAGCAACGGCCAATTCAACCGTGTCCACGCGACTCGGAAAGCCGTACGATGCCGAATTCGCTACACTCAGTACCTTCGCTGCAACAGCGGGATCCTGAATAATCAGCTCCGCTACTTCCGCCGGCGCAATCGACAAATCTTCCATTGCCGTCTTCACTCTGGATACGGTATCCGGAAGCGCAGGCAAGTCATCTAGTTCACCAATTCGTCGCGAAATATTTTTGAGCCGAAGACCAGTATCAACTTTTTCCGCCGTGACCTCTTCACTCTCGATCAACGATTCTTCGGCAACTGGATCGTCGTTCGCTGCGGGTTTCTCTGGTTCGGGCGTACCGGTAGCCTTAGGCGAATCTTCCAATTGATATTTGAGTTCGTCCGAATCTTCATCGTCGCCATAATAACGGACAATTGCGTTCGCGATTTGGTTTTTGGAACAGAGTATGGGTTTGACGCGTAAACTTGTGATCTGTTCGATTTGTTGGATGGTCGCCGCATCCAAAGGACACGCCATTCCAAGCGTCAAAAGTTTACCCATTTTATCGATCGGAAACACTTCATTCTCTATCGCAATCGACTTGTCCACTAATTTGACCACATCATCGGATATCTGATAATTCGACAGATCTAGACTAGCAATACCTGGTTGGCCAGATAGGAAACTGACGAATTGATCTACGGTAATAGCGCCCAGTTCGATAAGGTTTTCAACAACTTTACCGCCCGATTCCTTTTGTTTTGCCAGGGCGTCTTGTAGCTGCTCGGATGTGATCAGGTCCGCGTCGATCAACAGATCGCCAATTTTTTTGAAGGACCCGGTAACATCGTCGGCTTTTGTCGTGTTTTCTCGAGTAATATCGACTTGTTCTTTACACTTAGGGCAAGCGCGGCTACGACCGATGGCCTCTTCCGAAACTTCCATTTCAGCGCCACAGGTACATTTCAAGATATACATTTGCCATCCTTATTCCGGTGAAAACCCGTCATCTAGTGCATAACAATACGAAGAACCGAATATACCACCCATAAATTGTATCGGTAAACAGAAAGATCTGTCAATTTTTGACGAAAAAAAGGCCCCTGCGGTTTCCCACAGGGGCCTGAATTCGTATTACGTATACGTCAACTGAATTAGAAGCTAATTCCAGTTTCAGCATAGATGTAGTCAGCGTCGTCGTCGCCCATTCCGCCTACACTACCCATACCGCTAGCCGTAATTGCGGAGCCGTCTTCCAAACCGTCGTCGGTGAAGAAGTGAGCGTATCCGAATTCGAAGTAGAGGTCTTCGCTGTAGTCATATGTCAAATACAGACCGATTTCCATTCCAACTTCATCATCGCCGCCATAAGATTCATCTTCTTCGAAGTAGGAAGCAACACCCAAGATGCCGATTTTTTCGGTCAACTGACAGCTCACACCACCGCGAAGTACGAGAACGTTAGACATATCCGTGTTTGCAAGGAACTCACTGTATTCCCAGTCAGAAAGCAAACGGTTGAATCCAACATCTTCGCCGTCATCGCTAGTGCCTTCAAAGTAAGCTGCACCGATGAAGATACGAGTTTGAGAATCGTTGTCGATAGAGAATCCAAGTTCTACGTTAACGCCTAAAGCATCATACTCAATGTCGCTAGCGCCGGAAATACCAACAGCAACCATAGCTTGACCAGTCTGGTAAGCAATTTCACCTTCGTAGTCGAAGATACCAGCTTCACCAGCTGC
>Ga0315336_1000607_pt1 | contig 92028 bp, 80 predicted proteins | sample ASW5metaG_FD_204512 | JGI IMG/M metagenome (GOLD analysis project Ga0315336, IMG submission 204512) | Ammonia-oxidizing marine archaeal communities from Monterey Bay, California, United States - ASW #5 | ecosystem: Environmental > Aquatic > Marine > Intertidal zone | place: USA: California...
CAGATGCTCAGACGGAAATGCTGGACTTGATTGCCTATCCGGATGATTACGATCCTGAAAACGAGGCTGGAGTTGAATTCTTCACTCGACTTCGAGACCTGACAGCCAGTGGATTCTGGTCAAGCAAGATGGGTGTCGAAGATCTTGGCTATTCGGGAAATACTCCTCAATCTTCTTGGGATGGCTGTTCCAGTGAGGCGATGACCCATCTTGGAGTTTCCTACGAGTAGGAGGGACCCTGGTCGACTTGCTTAGTCGAGGCCAGCAACAACAAAGCGCCAAATATCAAAATTCCAGATGCCAACAGTGGAGCTGCGCCCATCAGCGAAATCCAGAATACGTCGGACCAGACCGCGTTTGGTCTGAATTCCAATTCCAGCTCCGCATTGTGCAAGACGTGTTCTACGATTCCGTAGATCGTTCCGATAATAATGAGTACACCACTCCATCTTGCTAGACGCACGCTAGGACGGTCGGAGCGTCGCATTGCGTTGAGAGAGGCGAACAAGCCGATTCCGCAAAGGCTGAACGCAATCCACTGAATCCACGTCTCTGTGTGTTCAAGGAGGAGCAGTTCTATCGCAGTGAACAGGAATACTGCTGCCGCGGTAAGTCTTAAAAAGCGCCGGAACCAGGATTCCACTACTCGCTCAGATAGAGTGTCGCAAACTGAGAAGCCACACCGCCAGCAACTTCCGTAACTGCAGCAATAAAGGCATCTTGTGAAGCGTAAGGCCTTCCTTCAACTAGCGACTCTGCTCCTTCAAGATCCAGTCCGAGGATCTGAGCTACCGTTTCGGCATCAGACTCGTTCATGTCGATCGGGACAAAGACATGGTCTTCATACGCGGCGATCTGAGCGTCGTCTACATATTTCGCCATTTCCCGTCGAAACTGAGAGATGCTGACGTACGGACGGTACTCATCAAACTCATGTGCCATTCGTTCGCCTACATCGGGCACAGTCATGAACTCTTCTTTCGTCGCAGTATTGAGATTGAGTTTCTCTGCGGTCACCGGACGACCTTCTTCCATGGCAGCTTCTTCTGAGTCCGTGTCTGCTGCGGGAGGATCGAATTTCTTTGGCTCTTGATCAGCGCAAGAAACGAGTGTGAGGGCAAAGATGAATAAGAAAGTGGAGCGTAAAACGTTCATGTCAATCTTGTAATGTTGAGTTAATAGCGCGCAGATTCTTTTCCTGCCGCCACTGCTTCAGCTATGAAATCGCGGATATCTTGGTTCGATGTGGCAAGATCTTCATCTCGCAGATACATCATGTGTCCGCTTCGATATCCTTTGAACGCCAGTCGATCGCTGAGGTTACCGGATGGATCCAAATTCCACATGGTATATTTCGCGTTAAAATAATCCGTGCCTCCGTCGAAATACCCCGACTGAACCAACGTTCTGAGGTACGGATTTTGCGACATGGCGAAGCGAAGATCTTCACCCGTCTGATCGCCATCTCGATTCCATGGGTGTACGGGTCCAAACAAATTGTAGCGGAGCTCGGTTTGGTAACCCAGGTCCTCACGAAGATAGTGATTGATCGCAGGGGCGAAGGCATGATTCCACGCTGTCAGGGCTGGATCAAAATCGTATCGTTCTCCAGCATTTTGCCCGTCAACACCGCGATACCTGGAGTCGAGTCGCCCAACTGTTAGTCCTTGATCTCGAAGCAGGTCCTTCCAGAAAAAGCTAGTAGAAACGTCGAGGTTATGTTCCAGGAATACTTCAGGTGACAGGCCGGAATACCGTGCGGCACTGTTCGCCATCTCTGTGCGATCCTTTGGGCTTATCGAACCGCCCTTTGCCAGAGCTGGAAGGAAAACGTCGATGGCCCATTCCTCAACCTCCGGAAGTAGTTCGTCGAGGTCTCTGGATTGCAGGTCGGAGGTGAGCGCATTGTGATACCAGGCCGTGGCAGCAAAATAGGGCAACCGCAAAGCGGCTCGCACCGGACCATCTCGATCAACACCTAGACCCGTAGGGGACACCAATATGACTCCATTCAGGTACATCCAATGGCTTCCCTGCAGACGCCGAGCAAGTCCGCTGACTCGAGTAGTGCCATATGATTCACCAATCAAGAATTTGGAGGATGTCCACCTTTCATGTCTTGAAACAAACGTATCCAGCCATCTCGCCAGATATTCGATGTCTTCATTGACTCCAAAAAACTGTTCTGTGTCGACCTCTTCGGCTGCGCGGGAAAACGCCGTATTTACCGGGTTGATAAAGACGATATCCGCCACGTCCAAGATTGAGTGTTCATTGTCTTGAACGCCGTAAGGCTGAACAGGGAATCCTTCAGAGTCAATAATGAGGCGTTTGGGTCCGGTATATCCCACATGCATCCAGACGGAGGCCGATCCCGGACCGCCATTGAATGAGAACACAAGTGGCCGTTCTTCAGCCGCGCCATCGTTTGTTCGCTCGTAGAACGTGTAGAACAATCCTGCGATTGTTTTACCATCTGCATCAAATACGGGCTGTTTCCCATAGGTCACGTCGTATTCGACGTTTTGACCCATAATGCTAACGCTTCGACTTTCGGTACTGGAATGATCGTGGGGATCCTGGGCGCGGACACTAGAAGAGCCGAGCGTTACAGACCCAATAAAAACAGCACTTGCAAGGAATTGACGTGTAAATACAAGTCTAAGTATTTGGATGCGACGCATAGCACTTGGGATTGGTGACGTCCAGAATTTATGTGCGGGGCGCCACTCCGTCAATCGCCGGCGTGCTCAGACAGAAAAATTAAACCGACTCCATCAATTTTCCGGCCAATTCCTTAGCTAGCTTTGCAGCGACCATGGCGGTTACTCCATTTTGGTCACGCGTAGGGTTGTATTCAACGAGGTCAGCTCCGATTACTTTTCCCTTAATGTCAGAGATGGTTTTTATCAATTCCCTGGTAGTCATGCCACCTGGTTCGTGATGTGAAATACCGGGCGCAAAAGCTGGGTCCAACACGTCCAGATCCAGCGAAATGTAAATGGGGTCCTGAAAGAGGAGGTCATCGTTTTTCGGAAGGCTATTCATCTCGAAAACACGTACGCCGTACCGCTCAGCCTGCTGTATACAGTGTTCGTTCATAGTCCGAATCCCGACTTGCACCAGCGAAACGTGCTCGAACATCTCCAAAATTCTTGCGAAAGGACACGCATGCGAGAACAGATCGCCTTCAAAATCTTCATACAGGTCCGCATGTGCATCAAACTGCACAATTGTTAAGCGCTCGAACCGTGGAGCAACAGCTTGGAGAATCGGAAAACTGATCGAGTGATCCCCTCCGAGAGAGAGCAGCGGCCTTCCGGATTCGAGACCACTAGAGACGGCGTGGGTTATGGAGCTTCTGGCCTCATTGCCCGCCTCTTCTGACGGTGGGACACCGGGTTGGGACCCCAGCTCTAGGCCAGAAAAATCGACATCGCCCAGATCAATCACATTCGAACCCACTTCGAATGACATACCGTTTTCGATCGAGAGATTCGCCGAAGGGCTTTGAATGGCCAATCGGATGAGATCTGGAGCCTTTGCAGGCCCTCTCAAAAACGATGACGAAGCGTCGTATGGAATTCCCAGAAGTGAAATCATGCCTTAGAATACCTAATTCTGTTCAGGCTACTCCGAATCAGCTTTGCGAAGCTGATCTGCCTTCTTGCGATCATGCGTGTTCAAATAGCGTTTTCTTAGCCGGAGAGACGAAGGCGTAACCTCAATCAATTCGTCATCTCGAATGAACTCGATTGATTCTTCGAGAGACATCCTGCGTGGCGGAATCAGTTTCTGAAACGCATCGGCCGAAGAGGCGCGCATGTTCGTCAGCTTTTTCTCCTTGGTGATATTCACTTCCAGGTCGACGTCCCTGCTGTTTTCACCAACCAGCATACCATCGTATACCATGTCGGTTGGGCCAACAAAAAGCTCACCACGTTCCTGAAGATTAACGATCGAAAACCCGGTGACCTTACCCTGCCGATCTGCGACCAATGCTCCTGAAGCTCGATGAGCAATTTCTCCGGCCCAGGGGCGGTACTTGTCGAAAAGGTGGGTCAAGATTCCCGTTCCTTTGGTATCGGTCATGAATTCATTTCGATAGCCGATCAAGCCTCTACTCGGAATTTCGAATTCAAGCCGGACTCTTCCAGAACCATGATTTACCATTTTGGTCATTACGCCGCGTCGGGTGCCAAGCTTTTGTACCACCGCACCCATGAAGTCTTCCGCCACATCGATGAGGGCAAGTTCGAACGGTTCGTGACGTTTGCCATTAACTTCTTTGGTGATCACATTCGGCATTCCGACAGAAAATTCGAATCCTTCTCGTCTCATCTGCTCGATAAGAATGGCCATTTGAAGCTCGCCACGCCCGTAAACCAGGTGGCTGTCCGCCGAATTGGTTTCTTCGATGCGCATGGCCAGATTTGTCTCTGCTTCTTTGGCTAGACGGTCTCTGAGATTGCGGGAAGTGACATATTTGCCTTCTTTCCCGGCAAAAGGAGAGTCGTTGATGCGAAACTCCATAGACATGGTTGGTTCATCAACGTGAAGCGGTTCGAGCGGTTGTGGATCTTCTGCATCGGCAATACTCTCTCCGAGCCCAATGCCCGACATTCCACCGATAGAAACAATATCTCCAGGGCCAACCTCGCTTGTCTCGACTCGACCGAGTCCTTGATACTCAAACAGCGCCGTAACCTGCTTCGGGGAAGTCGTACCGTCTCTGTGGCACAGTAACACCTGCTGACGACTTTTTAACGTTCCATTGATCACACGAGCAATCGCGAGCGGGCCGAGGTAGTTGTCGGGCTGAATATTGGTAACGAGGACCTGAAGAGAGGCATTTTCATCTCCACCTGGCTCTGGCACGCTTGTAAGAATGGTTTCAAACAGCGGCTTGAGATCCGTCAGTTCTCCATCCATCTCCTCCTTGCACTGTCCATCTCGTGCGACTGCGAAGATGACTGGGAATTCAATTTGCTCGTCTGTAGCGTCCAGGTCAATAAACAGGTCGTAAACCTCGTTCACGACTTCCTCTACTCTGGCATCATCGCGATCAATTTTATTGATAACAACTATCGCAGGAAGGTTCAATTCAAGGGCTTTCGAAAGCACAAATCGAGTTTGCGGAAGTGGGCCTTCGGCAGCATCCACGAGGAGCATAATGCCATCTACCATGCGAAGCGTACGCTCAACTTCGCCACCAAAATCGGCGTGACCAGGCGTATCCACGATATTGATCTTGATATCACCATACTGAACGGCCGTATTTTTGGCCATGATCGTGATGCCCTTTTCTCTTTCGAGGTCCATCGAGTCCATGACGCGCTCTGCAACATCCTGGTTGTCGCGGAAGATGCCGCTCTGCCATAACATGGAGTCCACTAGCGTGGTTTTTCCGTGGTCGACGTGCGCCACGATGGCGATATTTCTAAGATTCTGAGACATTTTGGCAATTATTGAATGGCAGGCTTCAACACGCGTTGCTCCATAAGGTGGCACAAGTCGTAGGAAGAGTGTGAGAAGATGCTAGTCATCTGAGCGTCTCAAACAGGGGAAATCGGTGCTTTCAATGCTTGTACGGACTTTCGATAGCTGCGACCAATTGGTAGCGAATTACCTGAAATGCTTACGGAATCACTTGAAAAAGCATCAATAGCAGTATTTCTGACCAGATATGACCGATGAATGCGCGAAAATCCGTGTGGAGCAAGAGAATCTTGAATACTGGCTAGTGTGATTTTTGACAAAAGCTCCTCCTCCGTGGTCACAAAACGAACGTAATCCCTCAGACTTTCCACCCAGAGAATGTCACGGGCAAACACGCGCACATCTTGTCGGTCCACGCGAATCATGATGCTGAATTCCGCAGATTGCTGAAGATGATGAAGTTTGCGCTCCGCACTGTTAACTGTTGAGGATAGGCTAGTGTTCAAAGAATGAACGTCACGCCATTTTCCAAGAAAGTGTAAGGACACAGCACCCAGCACGACTATATACATGCCAATCAGAACATCCATCAGGTCGACGAGGGTAGGACTAACGAATAGCGCCTGGTAGTCTGCAACTGTTATGTAGAGTCCAACCAAGACCAGCAGTTCCAAGTAGAGCGAGACTAGCGTAACGTAGAAGACATATAGGCAGAATTGTGCAACCTTCCCTCGCAACAGAAAATTGGGGATCAGCCAGTAAAGTAGCAGGTAGGTCGTTGCCATCGTGATAGGCAACAGAAGTGTGACGAAAAAAAGGCTTTGTCCGTATTCGTCCTCCCTGCTACCAAAATAGATGGTGTAGAAGAGCAACACTGCCGCCCAGTACGCAATATGTCTATACAGTTTCCTTTTCGGCACTGTTAATAATGGGTTGGGGTGAATCCTGACTGTTCTCTAAATACGCCAAAACGATCATTTGTGGGAGATAAGTAGACGAACGACATCGTAGAGTCGGCAAATGACGATAATCGAAGATCGGCTGAATAGATACTCAACATGCTTTCTGTCGACATGACCGTTCGGTTAGTCGATTTTCGCTTTTGTAGTCCAAAGCTTCTGTTTAAGATGGCATCAAGAATCGCTCGAAGAGGCGGTCTGACCCTTAATTATTTAAATAAAACGTGATGTAAAGATGGGAAATTATTTTGCTACCGGAGGAGTCTTTATGACGCCGATTACGATTTTAGGAGTCGTAATGCTTTCTCTCGCTGCCGTGACACTCATGAAAGCATTCGGGAGCGATGCGGACACGGGCCTCCTACGTCGGCTCAACACAATAGTCCTTCAACTGGGGATTTTTACTTTCTTTGTAGGGATCCTGAGCCAGGCGATCGGATTGATGCAGGCCTTTCGGGCAATCCAGGAAATAGGAGATGTTTCACCTGCCCTTGTAGCGGGCGGCCTCTATGTATCTATGATTGCACCAGTTTACGGGCTAATCGTGCTTTTGGTATCGATAGCGTGTTGGAGTGTGGCTCGATACAAGATCGATTGAGGCAGGATCTGCTCACGAAGGCAGGATCTGCTCACGAAGGCAGGATCTGCTCACGAAGGCAGGATCTGCGCACGAAGGCAGGTCAGCGGCGATCTTTCTTGGACTGAATCACGCTCTTATAGAATTTGCCTAAATCCTTGTCTTTTTTTCTCCGCTCAGCGAGGGACATTTCATTACGAACTGTCTCTCGTTGCAGTTTTTGGAAACTTTTGAACCGGTCTTCGTCCAGATCGCCGGACTCGATCGCTGAACGAACGGCACACCCGGAATCTGTCTCGTGATGGCAATCGGAGAAGCGACATGAGTTGGAAAGATTCAGTATGTCTGAAAAAGTATCTCCAATCCCCGTTTCGGCGCCTATCGTCCCTAGTTCTCGAATCCCTGGCGTATCGATGAGTAAAGCGCCATTATCGAGTGCCACCAAATGCCGACTTGTCGTGGTGTGCCTTCCTCTGTGATCAGACTCACGGACATCTCCGGTTTCAAACGCCTCATCCCCGAGGAGCGAGTTCAGCAATGTCGTCTTTCCGACCCCAGATGAACCCATCAAACAGAACGTTTTTTGGGGTGCTAGCAATGCCGTGACGGCTTCCATGTTGATGTTTTCCAGGGTGCTGAATGAAACGATTTCGAGCTCGGAATCTAATTTCGCCACCGCAGTGATTAGAACTTGCAGCTCCTCATCACTCACCTGATCAACCTTAGAGAGGAGCAGGATTGGGCGAACATCGCCATCTCGAGCCATCACCAGATATCGTTCCAGTCGCCTGACGTTAAAATCTTGGTCACAAGATTGTACGATCAACAAAGTATCTACATTTGTTGCGAGTACCTGATAGTCAACTGTAGCTCCCGCAGCTTTTCTTTTTAGGATTGTTTTACGAGGAAGCACTTCATCGATTACAGCAAACGTGTGGTCATCGAAACATTGCGCGACCACCCAGTCACCTACCGCGGGCCGGTCCAGCGGGGATTCGGCCGAATAATTTAATCGCCCGGTCAGTTCGGATCGGATCTCAGAAACGCCATCATTTATGATCCAGTTTGTCCGATTGACGGTCAATACTCGCCCGAACACCCAGCCGGGACGTTCGTGGCTTTCGAAAGCACTCTGGCACCAAGAATCGAAGCCTAATATTTCAAGAGACATGGATGTTGATCTCTCCATATTCAGGCTATTGGTTCGAACGTCTGGCCGGACGGCAATTCGGCCAGTTCCGTGCTTGTCCAGTCCGCTGGCTCGGTGGTAGGTTAGCGAGGGTCCTGTCAAAGCGAACGTCGTCTTCAGACGCCATGTAGGCCAACATTGCGGCCAGCGTAGCATTCTCACTCAAATCGTCAAAGACGATCTTGTCATAGGTATCTCGGTTGGTGTGCCAGGTGTACTGACGGTATTCGTCATAAGGGGACTGAAGTCTGAAACTTGGAGCCTGTGCACATACGAAAGACGTGTGATCGCTCCCGGAGTTATTTTGTGCTCCGGGCACTTCAACGATAACGTGCGATGAGATCTCCGTGGGTACAGCTGCCATCCATTTTGGAAGGTGAACTGAGGATGCTAGGAAGCCCTGGCCCTCTAGCCGTTCAAATCGCCAGGTGCCATTGTCTTGATTGAAGGCAGCCTGTAATCCTTCGATGACTTCAGGATGATCTTCCCGGAATGCTCCCGATCCAATCAGTCCCTGTTCTTCACTTGTCCAGTGGCCAACCAAAATGGTTCTTTTCGGATTGGGATAAGCAGATTTGAGGATCCGCATCGCCTCGAGCATTGTGATCGACCCCGTACCATTGTCGGTGGCCCCCGTAGCGGCATGCCATGAATCGAGATGAGCTCCAAGTAGTACGTATTCGTTGGGCAATTCAGAACCGGGGATTTTTCCAATTACGTTGAGTATCGGTACGTCTCCCAGGTAATTCGCTTGTGCGTCGATTTTGAGTCTGGGCGTCTGCCCATTTTCCGAGAGTCTGAAAAGCAGTCCGTAGTCCTCACAGGACATATCGATTGCCACTCCACGGCGGCTGTTGGTAGAAAATACTTTGTTTACACCCCATCCGCCGGACCAGCGGGAAGAAATAAATCCGGAGACACCTGCGCTGTCCAATTTCGCTTCTCGGGATCTGAAATCGCCGATGGCATTCATACGAGAATTCCATTCAATCGCCTGGGCGCGTCGTTCATCCTGCAATTTCGCGACAGTTTCAGGTCTGGCATTCGCTTCAAGCTCTTGGTTTGCGCGGCACATAGCCTCCGGCGCTGATGTCATCACAAATTTCCCTTTGATTGTCGAAAGCCAGTCCTCAACATTTTCCGAGGTCAGATTGGCAGGAGGGACGGCAACGAGCCCTTCAACCGGGCCGTCGGTGCCAGGGCTCCAAGCTAGTAGTTCAGCTTCAAGGGAAGCGACTCGAGGGGAGATCATGTCAACATGCAAAATTCCCTGTTCCCATCCCAGCCAGGATCCTACCTCTTCCTTGGAGACGTTAACTCCCCATGATTCGTATTTGTCGTATACCCAATCCTGAGCATTGGCCAGGCCAGCCGTTCCGGTGAGCCTCGGTCCAATTACGTCCATGAGTTCATGTGCCAATTCGCGCGTCATAGAATTCTCAATTCCTAGTTCCCACATCTGCTTGATGACCGGATCATCGGTCGGAAAGGTCTGGGAAAATGCCGGGCCGGAAATTGCCAGCATGAAAGTGGCGGCAACGACTGTACGAGTGATAGACTTCAAAATCATTTTTCTTAAAACGTGTGAGTGAAGAAAAAAGTCAGATCCAGAACGCAAAAGTATAAAGCTCAAACAACACCTGATGTAGGTATTGCCTGTCAATTCGTCGTCGAACTCAAGTTTTCCCCTAGCTCAACGACGCGACGTGCTAGGCCATCTACATCAATCTCCCGTGTTCTGGGATTTATATAGCAGGGCCGAATAGCGAAGCACCCATTCACTACTGTAGTTGAGGGCACAAAGTTGCCCTCGGCTCGTAGCTGTGCCGCTATTCTTCCGTTCAACTCGTCGAGCTGCTCAGGAGCCAACCGGGCATTTCGGTTATTGTATCGAAAACAGCAAATGGACAGCACAGCAGGCGATATTACTTCCAGCTGTTCGTCTTCTTCGGCCAGTTTTTGGAGCCTACGCGCGAAAGAATTGTGTCGTACAATCCGGTCTTTCATTCCCTCTCTGCCGATCTCTTTCAAAATAGCCCAGACCTGGACGCCCCTTGAGGGAGCGGACTGATCCATACTGAAGTCGTGGTAGAGTTCACCGAAGTTGTCGAATGGAGATACGACTGTGCCATCCTGAAGGGCCGAGCCTTCGAGATAGGAGGCAGGCTCGAGAGTAAATGCCCGGCCCAGTAAGGCCGTGTCTCGGACCATAGCTACGCCATTCCCAACTGGGGCAGCGAGCCACTTGTGTGGATCCAGCGCGATAGAGCCTGCTCGTTCAAATCCTGTATATCGATTGGCTATTCGTTCGTCGAGTACACCAAACATGCCGTATGCCCCGTCAATGTGCAGCCACGTTTCAAACTCATCGGATAAGTCCGCGAGCGCACTGATTGGATCGATAGCTCCGGTGTTTACAGTTCCAGCAGTAGCCACGATGGCCATGGGAAGAATTCCTTGCTCGCGATCTGCTACCAATTGAGTTCGAAGAGAAGCGAGGTCCATCTCTTGGTTTTCATTGACGGGAATCGGGATAACTGACCTCCTACCGATCCCGAGAACGGCAGCAGCACGATTCATCACGTGGTGGACCTCGCTACTCGCATAAATCCGCCATTTCAATCCCTCGGGAAGACCGGTCATGGATGGGTCCACTCCTTGCTGCTCGACAGCCCACTGGCGCGCGGCACCCAGGCAAATCAGATTGGCCGAAGACCCACCACCGCAATACGTGCCTTGCCACTCGTTCGGGATTCCGATCAGCTGCTTTAACCAGTCAAGGCTAACTGTTTCCAGGTAGTTGAACGCCTGAACCCAAACTCGTTGCGATCCTGCAACCGCTGATGCCAGTGCGGCTGCCGTCCCAGAGGTAGTAGGAGAGGTTGTGACCCAACCGGCGAATCCAGGATGCCCGTTACGCAACCCGTTGGGAATAACGACTTCCTTTAGCTCCGATAGCACCTCGTCGAGTCCTTGTCCTTGTTCGGGCAGTGACTGGGTTAGCTCATGTTTCCAGAACGCTTGATTTCGCCCTGCATCGTCTGGACCCTCAAACGAATTGAACTCGTCGAGGGCTTGCGCGAGCGCGGTGAGGCAGGACAAATCCCCGAAGGCGGCGGCATCAGGATAATTCATGCAGTTCGAAGGTGTGTAGGGTCTAGTAAGAATCGAAGAGCGGTAAACATAGAAAATGCGCTACGAAGCCGCGTGCTTGAACGTGGCTTCGAGTTGGATTCAATCAGGAATTCAATCAGCGTCGCGTTACTCATTTGCCGGAACGGGCGGCTTGGTGTGTAAGGGTTCGCGGTCACATGTCATGATTCACATAATTCTAGAGGGAAATGAAGCTGACAAACCGCTACGCGCAAATCGCGCTGATTTTTGCTTTTGTTCTACCATTTATTACTACAGGATGCATCGTCGTTGTCGAAGAAGACCATGACGATCGGCATCGATACCTGCACGGCAGTGAATGGACACTAGAAGTCGTTTTTTACAGGACGCAGACTATTCAAGCCGCAGACCGCAGCTTGGATCTTCAGTTTGCTGAAGATGGCCGTTTTGATGGCAGTGCCACATGCGGAGATGTTTCCGGTCTGTATGAAGTCGACGACAATGGAGGATTCACCGTTACCTCGGTTGAATTCAACGAAAACTGCGGGAACGAACCCGTAACGGGTCTTTTTGTCGATGGGATGCGAGCTGCTCGTACCTATCAGGCAGATAGTCAGGCTCTTCGAATTGCTACGCAGGAGGACGGTTACCTGACGTTCTCCTCGAAGTAATCACTCTGGCATTCCTACCCGGATTCAGTTCGTCGTACCTGTCAATTGATCCGGGTGGGATGTCGAGTGTGTTTTCTCAAGAACCGAAAATAGTGTTTCGCAGTATATGCTGAAATTAACAAAAGCAGCATGTCGGAAAACAAGATATTTTCAGATCAGGATAAGGAAGCAATTCGTGCGGCTGTTGAGAAAGCTGAGACCCGAACGTCTGGTGAGATTGTCCCGGTGATAGTTCGTTCTTCCGGCAGATATGAGGTTGCGGTCTGGAAAGGCGCGATGATTGGGGTTCTGCCCGGCCTTCTCGCTAATGAGTACTTTTTTGCGTCCAGCGAGTCGTGGAGCGGCTTGTCCGACTTTGCGCAGATCTCAGCGCCCGTAATGATGGTCTTGGGTGCCTTGCTGGCAGCTTTATTGGTTAAGCAGATTCCGATTCTCAGGAGGTGGCTAATTCCAGAGTCGGCATTGGTAACGGCGGTGCATGCCCGAGCGCAGAAGGCATTTCTCGAAAATGAGGTTTTTCAGACGCGAGAACGGACTGGAATACTATTGTTGATTTCGCAATTCGAACATCGTGTGGAAGTGCTTGGTGATTCCGGAATCAATGCCCTCGTGTCATCGGACGATTGGGGAGACGTGGTAACCGATATCATAACAGGGCTTAAATCCGGAAAGCCAACAGAAGGAATCGTGACTGCGATTGAAAGGTGCGGAGACCTTCTCGAAAAGGCAGGTGTCGCGATTCGATCAGATGACGAGAACGAGCTGGATGATGGCCCGAGAATAGAAGACTAGATCTGACAGGTCATTATCTTTTGCTTGTGTGACATATTTCGGGTTTGAAGTCGAGTTTGTACCATGGTACTCACCGACCAGAATCACGAAAATGAAGATAGCGACATGAATCCCATCCAGACCCCTGGTGCCATAAGTTGGGCAGAACTCCTTACAAGCGACGCCAAAGCAGCGACCTCGTTCTACAAAGCACTTTTTGAATGGGATACGATGACCGCACAAATGTCGACGGGTGAGTATACCGTTGGAAGCGCAGGCAAAAAACCAGTTGCCGGAATCATGAATTTGCCTGCTGAAGGTATTCCCGTGTACTGGGGATATTATGTCACCGTCCTGGACGTCGATGCTGTCGTAGCTCAGGCTCAGGAGGCAGGAGCCACCCTCATGGCTGAACCATTCACGGTGGAGGAAGTGGGGCGAATGGCTGTCATTCAAGATCCTTTTGGAGCGGTCTTCAGTGTAATTGCCTACAAAGAACCCGATCACGAAGCACATCAGGGTAACTGGTCAGATAATTTTCAACTTCACGGTGCGTTTTCCTGGTTCGAACTACGAGTCGCAGATGCAGATGCTGCAGCAACATTTTACTCGGATTTGTTTGGATGGAAGGTTGTCACGCAGCAAATGTCCCAGGGCCCATACAATATTATCCAGATAGGCGAGGAGGGAATCGGTGGGATATTAACAGTTCCGCCTGAAGAAATGCCACCTCATTGGGGTGGATATGTAACCGTCCGGGATATAGATGCATTTGCCTCCACTGCCCAGGCTGAGGGTGGAAATATGTTATTCCCTGTCATAGATCTGCCCGATGTCGGCAAATTCACTATGGTCACAGACCCTCAAGGCGGTGTGATTGCCGGAATGCAATACGCGACGCCAGCCTAATTGAAGACGCAGTCTACAGGAATCCCAATTCGAGTTTGGCTTCGTCAGACATCATGTCCGGGGTGAAAGGCGGGTCAAATGTGATATCAACACGTGCATCTTCGACAGAAGGCACGTGACGCACTCGCATTTCGACCTGTCCGGGTAAAAAACCAGCTGCCGGGCAGTTCGGAGTCGTGAGTGTCATTGAAATCAACACAGTTCGATCTGGATTGACCTGAATACCGTAAATCAGGCCGAGGTCATAAACGTTCACCGGTATTTCGGGATCGAATACTGTTTTGATGGCTTCCACAACCTGCTCTTCGATCTGTTCGTCGGTAAACTCAGAAGGTTGAGTCACCTTGACCACGGTTTTGGGAAGTGAGTCGTCTGATTTTGCATCTTCAGTCGACGAAGCCAGAGCAGAAGACGCTTCGACTAGATGTCCGGATGGCGTGGAACCGCTTCCACTATCCGAAGCAGCCGATTCCAGCACATTCTGTTCGGGATGCAGGTGTTCACTCATTACGATTGGTTGGATTGGGCCGCGATCGTTGCAGCGATCGCAGCAGCGTACATTCTGATCTGTTTGATCATTGAATCAAGCCCATTTTTCCGGGTTGGGGAGAGGTGTTCCTTCAGCTCAAGGGCGTCCAGAAATGAAAGATCGGCAGATGCGACCTCCGCTGCTGGCTGTCCGTTTACTACGCGCAACAAAATGGCAATGAGGCCTTTTGTTATCTGCGCGTCAGAATCTGCTTTAAAACTGATGGAGGACTCTCCAGGAAGGGGCTGCAGCCACACTTGTGATTGGCAGCCTCGGATCCTGAAATCATCTGTTCTGAACTCTGGATCTATCATTGGGAGTTCTCTTCCCAGATCGATTAGATACTGATAACGGTCCATCCAGTCATCGAAAACGGCAAATTCTTCTACCAGTTCTGCAGACTGTTCAGAAATTGATGGCTGCAAATTGTTGCTCATGTGAACATCCCTGAGGCTTTTACGAGTCCATCCACAAGTCTATCCACCTCTCCTCTCGTGTTATAGAACGCAAAAGAGGCTCGTACAGTCCCTGGAATACCGTACCGTTTCATGAGTGGTTGTGTGCAATGATGGCCGGTCCTCACAGCGATTCCGAGACGATCCAGAATACTTCCGATGTCGTACGGATGCGTATCGCCTAGAAGGAATGAGACAACGGAAGCCTTTTTTTCTGCTGTGCCCACGATGCGCAGTCCCTCTACGTCGCGAAGTCGTTCGGTTGCGTAGGTCAAGAGGTCTTTTTCTTGTGCTGCAATCCAGTCGAATCCAATATTTTCCAGGTAGTCGATAGCAGCCGCGAACCCGACGGCGCCAGCAATATGAGGTGTTCCCGCCTCAAATTTGTGCGGTAACTCATTAAAAGTGGTCCCCGCGAAATCGACTTCTTCGATCATATCTCCGCCTCCCTGGTACGGGGGCAACGATTCGAGAGCAGATTCCTTGCCATACAAGACACCAAAGCCTGTGGGGCCGAACATTTTATGGCTCGAAATACAGTAGAAATCGACATCTAAGTCCGAAACATCGACTTTCATGTGTGGGGTGGCCTGTGCTCCATCGAGAAGCACCGGAATATTCATGCTGTGTGCATCAGAGATGATGCGTCGCACCGGATTAATGGTGCCAAGGGAATTAGATACATGAACGAGAGCAACCAGTTTGGTTCGTTCATTCAGGGCAATCTGATAGTCTTCGTACTCGATTTCTCCCTTATCAGAAACGGGAATGACCCGAAGAGTGGCACCCGTACGCTCGCACAGGAGTTGCCAGGGGACAATGTTCGAGTGGTGTTCCATTTCGGAAACAACAATCTCATCGCCATTCGTTATGCCAGAGATGCCAAGGCCGGAGGCTACGAGGTTGATGGCTTCTGTCGTCCCTCTCGTGAATACGATTTCGCGTGTACTTGAAGCACCCAGAAATCTGGCAATGGTGTCCCGTGCGCCCTCGTATGCATCCGTCGCACGTTGGCTCAGGGTGTGGACACCCCGATGAACGTTGGCATTTTCCTCGGAATAGTATCGTGAGATCCGCTCCAATACCTGAGTAGGCTTCTGCGAAGTTGCCGCGTTATCCAGATATGCAATCTCGTGCCCGTGCACGATCGTAGAGAGAATCGGGAAATCTGATCTAATGCTCTCGAGTTTTCCAGCCGATATGTCATGATCGGAGTTCATGCGATTACCTACCTTTCAGGACATCGTGTAACCGTGAATACAGATAATCTCGCACTTGTCCGTTATCGATCAGGTCGACGACGTCCCGAGCAAAGGCCTCGAGAAGAAGCATTCTGGCCGATTCAAGACTTAGGCCTCTTGCACGCAGGTAAAAGATCGCTTCTTCGTCGAGTTCACCAGTAGTTGCGCCATGGCTGCACTTGACGTCATCTGCGTAGATTTCCAATTCTGGTTTAGCATAAATGCTGGCGTTTCGATCCAGCACAATGCTTTTCGATGTCTGGTATGCGTTGATCTTCTGCGCATCCTGCCTGACGAGGACTTTTCCATTGAAGACACCGGTCGCGCTGTCTGTTACAATGCCTTTAAAAAGCTCGTTGCTGACGCAGTTCGGCTTCGCGTGGTCGACGAGCGTGTGATTGTCAATGTGCATCGACCCACGGGCGATATAGAGCCCATTTAGATGCGTTTCGCACTCCTCTCCGTCGGGAAGGAAATGGAGATTATTTCGCACCATTCCGCCACCAAGCGTTATGGTGTTAGTAGAAAAATAGCTGTCGTCCGCTTGATAAACGTGTAAGCCATTAACAAACGTGGCTTCAAGATGGCGTTCATAGACCACCACATGGTCCGCTTTCGCTCCTTTTGATATCACCACCTCGGTCACACGATTCTCAAACGCTGGAGCGGTAGCTGAATCACCAAAGTGCTCGATTACGTTGAGGCTGGCGTTCGGGTCAACTACAATTAGTAGTCGGGGCTGGACAAATCCAGACGAATCAACTTCATCGTGATGAATGACTACAGGTAAGTCAATCTGTGCGCCAGCTCTGACATGAAACACAATACCGTCAGAAGCGGATGCCGCTGCGAGCGTAGAAAATGGATCTCGATCAAAATCTAGTGCACTAGACAGCACGCTCTGAAGAAAATCAGGATCATTGCTGTGGACATCCGCCAAAGATCCTATCGTCAAGCCTTCGGGAAGCGATTTGATGGCACCTTGAGAGGACAGCAGTCCGTTCCGTGTACTGACGTGGATTCCATCAACATCCTGAAAAGCTGTATGAGATTCTGTCAAATCAGAGCCAGTCGAAGCGAGATCTCCCTTTTCAATTAACCGTTCGAGCCTCTTCGATATGGGCGTGTATTTATACGACTCTGATCGCCGTTTGGGAAAACCAGTTGACTCGAAAGTCTCCATTGCGCGCCGTCGATCGCTCATCCAAGTGCTCTCTTGAGAGTCCGAATCTGAGTGTAGATCAGCGCCAAAATGTTTTACAAAGGTAGATTCCATTTCTGAAGACTTAATACGGTGAGTTCAATCAGTGCTTTTTCGATTAGGTCAGCTGAGCTGAGCTTCTTCGTCTTTAATCCAGTCGTAGCCTTTCTCTTCAAGCTCAAGCGCCAGTTCTTTCCCTCCTGACAGCACGATTTTTCCATCTACCAGGACATGAACAAAATCAGGAACGATATAATCGAGTAGGCGCTGGTAGTGGGTAATCACGACAAACGCGCGCTCTGGGCTGCGTAGCTGATTTACGCCGTCTGCGACGATGCGAAGTGCGTCGATGTCCAGACCAGAGTCAGTTTCATCTAGGATCGCCAGTTTTGGATTAAGCATGGCGAGTTGGAAAATTTCGTTTCTCTTCTTCTCGCCACCTGAGAACCCTTCGTTGACGGATCGTGATTTCAAGGAGGGGTCCAACTGCACAAACTCGGCTTTTTCCTTCATCTCTTTAAGGAATTCAGCGGCGGACAGTGGGGCTAGATCTCTATGCTCTCGGACCGAGTTGACAGCCTGCTTCAGAAAATTGGCCATCGATACTCCTGGAAGCTCAACGGGATATTGGAATGCCAAAAACAGTCCTTCGCGAGCGCGCTCATCCGGATCCATTTCTAGCAGGTCAACGCCGTCAAACGTCACATTTCCTTCAATGTCGTATCCATCCTTGCCGGCAAGTACGGAAGCCAAGGTGCTCTTGCCAGATCCATTCGGCCCCATGATGGCGTGTACTTCTCCAGGATTAACCTGGAGATTGAGACCCTTTAGGATCTCAATACCTTCTTCCTCAATGGAAACCTTAAGATTGTTGATTGTCAGCATAGTCGTTCAATTAGTGGTCGGTCAAAGCAGCGGGTCTAGCCCACACTACCTTCGAGTTCAATTGCTAGAAGATTTCTTGCTTCCACGGCAAATTCCATGGGCAATTTTGCAAGGATCTCTTTGCAGAACCCGTTTACAATTAATTTTATAGCATCCTGCTCGCTGATGCCTCGTTGTTTACAGTAGAAGATCTGGTCCTCTCCAACTTTCGAGGTCGTAGCCTCGTGCTCTACTTTGGCAGATGGATTGCTGATCTCGAGATACGGATAGGTGTGCGCTCCGCAGCGATCACCAAGCAACATGGAATCGCATTGGCTGAAGTTTCGAGCATTTTCAGCACCTCGATTTACTTTCACGAGACCGCGATACGCATTCTGACTGAATCCAGCAGAAATACCCTTCGAAATAATTGTCGAAGACGTGTTTTTGCCGATGTGGATCATTTTCGTTCCCGTATCGGCCTGCTGTTTTCCTTTCGTGAAGGCAACGGAATAAAACTCACCAACGGAGTCATCTCCTTTCAAGATGCAGGACGGGTATTTCCAGGTGATCGCTGATCCCGTCTCAAGCTGAGTCCAACTGATTTTCGATCGGTGTCCTGCACATATTCCGCGCTTGGTGACAAAATTGTAGATGCCACCTACTCCTTCCGCGCTGCCAGGATACCAGTTCTGGATCGTGGAATACTTTACTTCAGCATCATCCATCGCAATGATCTCTACGACAGCGGCGTGAAGCTGATTTTCATCTCTTTGAGGAGCGGTGCAGCCTTCCAGATAGCTCACATATGAATCTTCATCTGCTACAATAAGAGTTCTTTCGAACTGACCAGTCCCTGCTTCATTAATTCTGAAATAGGTGGAGAGTTCGACAGGACAGCGAACACCTTTTGGGATGTAGCAGAAGGAGCCATCCGAGAAAACGGCTGAATTCAACGCGGCGAAGTAATTATCTGTGTATGGAACGACACTTCCAAGGTACTTGCGTACCAGTTCAGGGTGATCCTGAACGGCATCGCTAAACGAACAGAAAATTATGCCGTTTTTTTCAAGTTCAGCGTTGAACGTCGTTGTGACCGAGACGGAATCCATTACAACATCAACGGCCATTCCAACCAGGCGCTCTTGCTCTTGAATCGGGATTCCGAGCCGGTTAAACGTATTGACTAGTTCCGGGTCAACCTCATCAAGCGAGGTGTACTCTGGTCGTTGCTTAGGTGCGGCGTAATAAGAGATGGACTGGAGATCGAGTTCAGGAATATCGAGGTGGGCCCAATCCGGCATCCCATCCTTTTCAGTCAGAGAGATGAAATGTCGAAATGCCTTCAATCGCCACTCGAGAAGCCATTCAGGTTCATTTTTTTTGGACGAAATGAGTCGTACGATCTCCTCATTCAGGCCAATGGGAGCCTTATCGGATTCTATATCCGTTACGAATCCGTACTTATAGTCGCTCTCGGCAACTTCATGCAACAGATCTGTTCCGCTCTCACTCATGATAAACTTCCGGGAAAGGACGCCCTCTGAATTGTAAAAGGGCTAAATAAAGTCAAATAGGGCGATATGCATCGCTTGTTTGGAATCAGTCTAAATAAAGAAAATCCATGACATTAGTTTCCCTCCCAAATTAAAAATGATTCAGTCTTCACACTCCGTGCTGCCAGGTTGAAATCAAATGGGGAACCCGATGGTGCGTCGCGGGTGGACTGTGGACCAAGAATCACGTTCAGTATTGGCAACCCGAAATTACTTGGGCCAGGAGATATGGAGACGACTAGCGACCCCATCTTTAAAATTTCTGACGCAGCTCTGCTCCAATTGACAGAAACTGCAGCTAAAGAGCAGGTTGTAACTGCAGACATGTTTCTGCGCGTGGCTGTAATACCTGGTGGCTGTTCAGGCCTAACGTATGACCTTGGTTGGGACAGTCAGAAGGGTCCAGCAGATACCGAACTCTCGGTTGGGGACTTTACGGTGATAATTGATGCGAGAAGCTCCGCCTATATTGAGGGAACGACGCTTCATTTCAGCGATGGGTTGGAAGGCAAGGGATTTCACTTCGAAAATCCTCAGGCTATACGAAATTGCGCCTGCGGTGAGAGCTTCGGACTTTAGATCTGTAGGCCTTTAGTTACTGACCCACTCGATTTGGTCGCCCTCTATCAGTCCAATTGAGTCCGTGTATCCAGCCACCACTTCCAGAACAAATTGTGCAGGACCTTGACTTGGAATGGTCTCGGTGCGCATCGGCTGGATGTATTTGGATATGCTCTGAACGCTCCCGTCTGTTCGAATGAAAATCAGGTCGAGTGCTATTCTCGTGTTGGCCATCCAAAATCCCTGCTGAGATTCAGCTTCAAAAAGGAACAGCATTCCACCATTTTCAGGTAATCCGTCTCGCTGCATTAGTCCGCGAGTTCTCGCAGAGTCAGATTCTGCAATCTCTATCACAATAGTCTGAAAGATTTCTCCATCACGACTCATTGTCAGGCTGCCATCTTCTCGAAAGGGGATGTTGACCGCTTTCACTTCTTCCTCGGCTGTTTCAGAAGGAGCATCCGCGTTTGGGGCACAAGCGGACAGGCTTATCGCCACAATGAAGAGAATTGAAATATTGAGGTTTTTCATGAGTCTGTTTCTTCGAATGAACGGCGTTCCCATGTAATGTGATCGTCCTCGGTTATTTCGTATAGATCCGTAAATCCTGCTCGAACCTCGACAACGAACTGTGCAGGGCCAGTACTCAGGATGTTTGTTTCCGAGAATGGTGTTGTACGTTTCTCGATGTTTACGATTTCACCATCTTGTGTCACAAACAGTATATCCAACGAAAGTGGGGTGTTTTTCATCCAGAAGGAGCGCATGGATTCCTCTGGATCGACGAACAACATACCGCCCCTCGCTGGCATCGAGCGCCGGTACATCAGGCCCTGTGCTTGGGCTTCTGGGCTCTCAGCGATTTCGATTACTATTCGGGTGATAAGGGTGCTGTCGGGTCTTGAAAAATCAAGAATGCCATCTGGTCGAAAAGAAATTTCTTGTTCGCTCCCATCTGGTGGCGGCGCATCTTCCGCACAACCTGAAAAAATCCCAAACAATATCGCAATAAGGACTACCACAGGCACGCTTCTTAGTCGGGAAGCACTTCCTAATCCGGAAGAAGGGTTGCCGTGACGGAATCGCATACAGTTTTACCAAGATCAGTGAGTTTGACGGTCTGATTTCGAATGGGACGAATAAAGCCACCTTCTTCCAGGTTCGCCAGTTCTCCCACACGCTCTACGAGCAGGTCAACGCCATACCTCTCTTCCAGTTCTTCCAGATTCAGGCCATCTGCTGTGCGCAGCCGGAGCATGATATACTCATCCGCAAGTGTGTCGAGATCCAGGTCTTCTTTCTGCTCTACAGGCACAACATGTTGTGTGAGCAGTGCCTCGTACTGGCCAAGATTTTTAACGTTAGACCATCTCTGAGCGGGTAATCCCTTCCACCAGAACGAGTGAGCCGAAGGTCCACAGCCGATATAGTTGGCATGATTCCAATAGCGGTGATTGTGGCGAGCTCGGAATCCTGGTCTCGCAAAACTTGATATTTCGTAGTGCTCGAATCCTTGTTCGATGAGATAATTCATGGTGAACTGAAACTGAGAGGCGGCATCCTCATCATCGACTGGTACGACCAAGCCGCGTTCGACTTGATTATTTAACGGAGTACCCTTTTCGATTGTCAGATTATATGTCGAAATGTGTGGGACCTCGAAGGCTGCCGCAATTTCAAGATTTGCCGCCCAGTATTCTTCCGGCTGCTCTGGGAGACCGAAAATCAGATCGATAGAGAAATTTGAGAATCCAGCTTCTCGGATTTTAGAGATCACTTTTTTGCCCATCGCCGCATCATGAACTCTATTCATGAACTTCAGGTCCGAGTCGAAAAAAGACTGAATACCAACGCTGAGGCGGTCTACCCCGAGTATCCGTAACCCGTTCAGATACTCGTCGGACGCGTCTTCGGGATTGATTTCCAGGGTAGTTTCTTGAACGGAACTGGTGTCAAAAGACGTATTGGCGGCCTCGATTATTCGTTCGATATCGGCCAGGGCCAACCGGGAGGGGGTGCCTCCGCCAAAATAGATGGTGTCGAGCGGTTCGAGGCCGCCATAAGCCTCTCCCCTAAGTCTGATTTCTCGGCACAGGGCCTCGACGAACCCTGCGTGTGATTTACGAGTGGTTACAAAGAAGAAGTCACAGTACGAGCAGCGCTGTGAGCAGAAGGGGATGTGTATGTATAGCCCGGCCATTTTGGGCTAAAATATCACGCCAATTCGGAATGGAATAGCTGCCGAGACTTCGTCTTTTCCGATTACCAGAGCCGGATTGAGTTCATAAAACAATACAGACTCTCTAAGCGGTCGGACCCACCCGATACCCGCATGAATTGTCGGTCCCGTGAGGACATCGCCGCTGTCAGAAGGGTCGAGATAAGCCCCCATTCCCGCAAGCAGATACGGCGCTTTTTCAACTCCTGGAAGTGTGACAATCAGGGAAATCTGCGGATCAACGACATAAGTCGCATCGTCCCGTCCGCCTAAAATGAAACCCGTCAAGCCCGCATCAATGGCAAAGGAGAGATCTGCGTTGATCGGAGTCGCAATCCTTCCCCTGAATCCCATACCGAACCCATTGTCGGCGCTCAGGAGCGTGTTAAACCCGATGCCAAATCTGGATTCCGACAATTGAGCGCTGGAATCGGTATTGAACAGGAGGACAAACAGTCCAAGAAGGGCCAACTTTCGAGCGGTGTCGCGAAGAAAGGCTGAATCGTGCATGTAGGAGTCTCCCAGAAGTGATTTCGGTTTGCCGGAGTTGATTTCGGTTTGCCGGAGTTGATTTGGGTTTGATGGTGGAGGAGTGGTTCGTACTTTTCATTGCGATTCAGAACGGGCCACTCGGACCCACCATTCTATTCAGAATGATCTGTCAAAGATAGTAAAAAGCTCAATTCGGACGATGAAAATCTGCGTATGTATTAAGCAGGTACCAGACGTGCAAGCGACAGTGCAAACGGGTCGTATGGTACTGAACGCCTATGATGCCTCTGCGGTTGAAGAGGCGCTTGTGATAAATGCCGAAGACGGAGGAGAAATTGATCTCGTCCTCGTCGGTCCCCAGGCTGCGACTGAAACAATCAGGAAGGCCCTTGCGATGGGGGCGACAGATGCTACACATCTGCTGTCTGATGATGTATCCAGTTTGGATTCAAACGCCGTTGCTCACATTCTGGCTGGCCACTTTCAGGATCACTCATATGATGTGATTTTAACCGGAAAGCAATCTCAGGACAGTGATTCTGGTCTTGCAGGTGGCATGTTGGCTGAGCTTCTCGCTTTGCCATACGCTACAAATGCCGTTGGGCTAAAGAAAAGCGGAAACAGCGTAATCGTGACTCGTCAGGGTGATTCGGGCCAGGAGATTCTGGAGCTCTCAACTCCTTGTCTCGTAACGTGCTCTAACGATATGAATAACCCGCGCATCCCCGCCTTGAAGGGAATCATGGCAGCTAAAAGAAAGCAGATTGATACAAAAGACGCGCCACCGGCAGAGTCACGGACCTCTGTAAGTGGGCTGAGCGCACCCCCAGCTAGAGAGCCTGGAATAAAGATTGAAGGGGAGCCCGACGAAATAGTGCAGGCTCTGATGTCAAAATTAGCGAACGAAGCTGGTGTGATTTAGAAATCACGCATTTCCAGTAACTCACAAATATTCTATAAATCGGAAAGTTCGTTTCATGGGCAGTACTCTCGTTTATCTCTCGGTTCAAGACGGAAAAGTGAAGCGCAGTTCGCTCGAAGCACTTACGCGTTCGAAGCAACTCTCTGACACGACAGGCAACGCAGTGGAAGCTGTGATACTTGGTTCGGCAGCTGAATCACTCGCCATTGTCGCTGGCCGGCATGGAGCCAGCAAGGTGTACACTGTATCAGATCCCATATTTGATTCACACCTGAATGCGCCACTAGTCTCGGGTCTGGCCACGGTACTTAGCCACGTGTCGCCCTCGATTTTTGTGGCGGCTTCGACGGAGTCGGTCAAAGATGTTTTGGGTTCGCTAGCCATTCGATGCAATGCCGCAGTTCTGCCAGACGTTGCGTCCTTCCTAATATCCGATGGAAAGGTATCGGCACAGCGGCCGGTAATGGCGGCCAAAATGATGGCATCTGCGCATTCCTCTCACGATCTGACCTTCGTAACAATTCGTTCCGGTTCCTACGAAGCGGTGGAGGCACCGGTATCGGAGGAGACTGAAGCGGTGGACTTCGAGTTTGATGCCTCAACGCTTGGGCTGACACTGAAGGAAATTGTTCAGACCACGGGAGATACAGTCGACCTATCGGAGGCGAACGTAGTCGTCGCCGCCGGTCGCGGGGTTCGGGATGAAGAAGGCCGGGCCCTCATAGAAGAATTGGCTGGTATTACGGGTGCAGCCATCGGCGCTTCGCGTGCAGTTGTCGAGACCGGTTTATTTCCGGCGACAGCTCAAATTGGCCAGACTGGAAAAGTGGTATCACCTGAACTCTATTTTGCAGTCGGAATCTCTGGTGCCATTCAGCACGTCGCGGGAATGTCTAATAGCCGAGTTATTGTGGCAATCAACAAAGACGCGGATGCACCTATTTTCGATGTTGCCACATACGGTCTCGTCGGGGATTGCTTCAAGATCTTGCCGTTGCTCAATGCAGAACTGAAAAAAGCGTTTCAATAGATTCGTTTCGTGTTATGGAAGAAAAGTTTGATTGCATTATTGTTGGAGGGGGAATCGCGGGCTTGAGTGCCGCGATGACATTGGCTCGTGGGAATGCACGATTCTTGCTGATCGAGCGAGGCGAATTTTGCGGTGCTAAAAATGTATCGGGCGGCGTACTTTGGGGAAGTGATCTCGCAAAACTGGTCCCAAATTACTGGGAAGAGGGTCTGGGTTTCGAGCGTTTTGTGAATCACAGAAGGCTCACCTTCATGGACACTGGATCTGCATTTAGCGTAGATTTTAAGTCTGATCACTTCGATGAGGCGCCCTACAAGGGCGTCACCGTTCTGCGATCTGTATTTGATGCTTGGCTGGCTGAAAAAGTGCAGCAGGCAATTGACGAGAGTGAGTGTCCGGAAGAATCGTTCATGGCGACCGATATTCTTGTCGAAGAGGTGCTAAAGCAGGGCGAAAAGGTAGTAGGTATTCGAGCGGGAGAGGAGTCCTTTTTCGCGGACAGCGTAATCATCGCAGAAGGTGTAAATAACCTACTTACCCGTCAGATTGGATTGGAAAAGGAGTACGTTCCAGCGGATTATGTGGCAGTGGGCGTGAAAGAAGTACTCAAATTGGACGAAAAACGCCTATCAGACCGATTTCAGTTGAGTGGGCGTTCCGGTTTGACCAATGAATTTGTAGGGGCTTGTTCGGAAGGCGTGGAAGGCGGTGGGTTCCTCTATACTAATCGGGACACTATTTCGCTCGGTCTGGTTCTTGGAATGAACGACCTGAAGGAGAAGAAGAAAACGCCCTATGATGTGCTAAACAGTTTTAAAGAGCATCCGGCTGTGGCGGACATGATCGCGGATGCCGAGACGGTAGAGTATTCGGCTCACGTGGTGTCCACAGGTGATATTAGAGGCATACCGTCTGAGATTTACGCCGACGGAGTGATGATTGCCGGTGAGGCTGCGCATCTGCTGTTGAACGCTGGAAAAGCGATTCAGGGGATGGATTACGCCATGCGAAGTGGAATTCTGGCCGCAGAAACCGCGCTGGAAGCCAAAAAGGTAAATGACTTTACGAGCAGCATGCTGGCTAACTATCGTACGGCGCTTGAAAACAGCTATGTGCTAAGAGATATGAGGTCTTTTCAAGATGCGGTGCATCTTCTTCATCAGGAGCAGATGTTTTCCTCTATCCCCGATATGATATGCGATTTCGGCCGGCAATTTTTCACAATTGACAGTGAGCCAACTGCCAAAGCTTCAGCCATGATGAGAGCCTCGATCAAAAGGCATTCATCTTATTGGGACCTGGTTAAACTCGGACTTAAAGGAGCACGGGCATTATGAGTGGGAAGAAATTATCCGTCGCCGAACGATTGGGCCTGGTCAACTATAGAAACCAGGGGCGTTCTGAAGCGAAGGCACATATTGAGGTGGATACAGCCATTTGTAACTCAACCTGTTCGCACAAGTGTACAACCCGAGTTTGCCCTGCGAAGTGCTACACGCTAGACGAAGTCGGAGACGTTCACTTTCAGTTTGAGGACTGCATCGAATGCGGCACGTGTCTGTACGCGTGTGACCAGGGCGCGGTCACGTGGAAGTACCCGCACCCTGAAGAGGGGCGCGGAATAAACTGGACTCTCGGCTAGTAATCTATTTACTGACCGCTATTTGTCTTTCTTGGAATCGGCCGCTTCTGGCTTCGCTTCGGGCGCGGGCTCAGCATCAGCCTTAGCTTTTCCATTGCCGTTCGATCCTTCTTTAGCTGCGCCTCCCTTAGTCGATTTTGAGGCTGACTTCGCTTTCGTAGTCTCCTCTGTGCTTGAGGAATCTTTCTTAGCCTTCGCGGGAGCCTTCTTCTTGCGAACAGTTTTCTTTTTCTTACGAAACGATAACTCGCCGGTATCCTTTTTCTCGTCATATGAGATGATAAGGGCATCGTTTTCGCCAATATCGTGTCCCAGAATAGCCTCGGCCATTGGATCTTCAACGTACTTTTGGAGCGCTCGACGAAGGGGCCTTGCTCCAAACTTCGGATCGTATCCCTTGTCTACCAGGAATACCTTGGCTGTCTGTTCCAGTTCAACAGTGATTCCAACTTCAGACGCACGTGCAAACAGCTCGGCCGCCATTAAGTCGATAATCTCAAGGATGTGCGATTTATCCAGCGGATGGAAAACGATAACATCGTCGATGCGATTTAAGAATTCTGGATTGAAGACGCGCTTCAAGGCATCCTCGACCGTTGACTTAAGCGTCTGGTAGTTGAATTCCTGTGCACTTTGCGCAAATCCGATCCCTTTTCCGAGGTTCTTGATATCCCTGGCGCCAATGTTTGACGTCATTATGATGATCGTATTTCGGAAATCCACTTTTCTTCCAAGACCGTCCGTCAATAGGCCATCGTCAAGCACCTGCAATAGGATATTGAAGACATCAGGATGTGCTTTTTCAATCTCATCGAGAAGAATAACGGAGTATGGCTTGCGGCGAACTTTCTCTGTGAGCTGGCCACCTTCTTCATATCCTACATACCCAGGAGGCGCACCTACGAGACGTGACACAGAAAACTTTTCCATGTACTCACTCATATCCACTCGGATGAGGGATTCCTGAGAGTCGAATAGATACTGGGTCAGTTTTTTGGCAAGCTCGGTTTTCCCGACGCCCGTGGGGCCGAGAAAGATGAATGAACCGATGGGGCGTTTAGGATCTTTCAATCCAGCTCGGGTTCTGCGTATCGCGCGAGCCAATTTCTTGATAGCCTCGTCCTGACCGATAACCTGGCCTCGGAGCTCTGTCTCCATATGGAGTAGGCGCCTAGTCTCAGGTTCAGAAATTTTGTCAACCGGAACCCCGGTCATCATCGCAACGACTTCGGATATATCGGTTGATGTCACATCATGAACTTCGCTTTCCGCCTTCTCGTCCCACACTTTCTTTGCGGCTTCCAGCTCCTCGAGAAGTTTTTTCTCTGAGTCACGAAGTCGGGCAGCTTCTTCGAACTTCTGGCTTTTGACCACGCGGTTCTTCTCTTCCCTTACCTCTTCTACTTCAGCCTCAAGTTTTACAATTTCAGCTGGCACCTTGATATTATTCAGGTGAACACGGGCCCCCGCTTCGTCCATTACATCAATCGCCTTGTCGGGAAGATATCTGTCAGAAATGTATCGCTCCGACAGCTTTACAGTCAGCAGAATGGCATCGTCTGTATAGTTGACATTGTGATGCTGTTCGTACTTATCCTTGATATTCTGAAGGATTTCTACCGTTTCTTCCGGCGTGGCAGGATCCACTAGTATCTTCTGGAATCGACGATCCAGAGCGCCATCCTTTTCAATGTGCTGGCGGTATTCATCAAGTGTCGTCGCTCCGATGCACTGAATTTCGCCACGTGCCAGCGCTGGTTTGAACATGTTCGAAGCATCGAGGCTACCCGATGCGCCTCCAGCTCCAACGATCGTGTGCAGCTCATCGATGAAGAGAATCACATCAGGACTCTTCTCCAGTTCGTTCATCACTGCTTTCATGCGCTCCTCGAACTGGCCACGATATTTTGTGCCTGCAACAAGCGCGGCAAGATCGAGCGTCACAATTCGCTTATCGTAGAGCACCCGGCTCACTTTGCGTTGTACGATGCGCATAGCGAGGCCTTCGGCAATTGCCGTTTTACCAACGCCCGGCTCACCGATCAGAACGGGGTTATTTTTCTTCCGTCTGGAAAGAACCTGAGCTACTCGTTCGATTTCCGGCTCACGCCCAACCACAGGATCGAGCTTGTCTTCTTCGGCGAGACTAGTTAAATCGCGTCCAAAGTTGTCTAGGACGGGCGTCTTACTTTTTTCGCCCTTGCCGCCGCGATCTTTCGGTCCACTGGAACGACCGGGCCCGGCCCCTTTAGCTGGTGTGCCGCCACTACTCGCGCTTGCCGTTCTGGCGGTTGGTGCCTTTCCGCTAATGATTGTATCCAGTTCTGAGCGAACTGCGTCGTAGGTAACCGAAAAGCCTTGCTGCAATATCTGAGCCGCCAAGTTTTCGTCGTCTCGCAAAAGGCTTAATAATAGATGCTCAGTCCCTATTACATCACTCTTGTAAAGCTTTGCTTCCAGGTAGGTGATCTTCAGAACCTTTTCAGCCTGCTTTGTCAGTGGAATATTTCCGACTGTAAGCGTTCCACCGGTGCTCCGCACGGTGTCCTCGATTGATTTCTTCAGCTTGAAAAGATCACAGCCGAGATTGCGAAGGATTTTTACTGCAATACCTTCGCCTTCGCGAATGATTCCGAGCAGAAGATGCTCAGTTCCGATGTAGTCGTGGCCCAGTCGAATTGCTTCTTCTCGGCTGTACGATATCACGTCTCGAACGCGATTTGAAAAATTACCTTCCATACTGCTGTATTTAGAACGATGCAGGTCCACTATAGGGAGCTGCAAATGTCAGGATAGTGTCGGGACTAAGGTATCTGAAATCAAGCTGAAAAACTTGATCCACAGCCACAAGTTGCGGTGGCATTGGGGTTTTCAAACGTGAATCCTCGCGCATTCAACCCATCTTGATAATCGACAACAGTTCCCATGAGATAAAGTCCTTGGCGCTTGTCCATGAATACACTGATGCCATCCATCTCAAATTCGACGTCATGATCGCGCTTTCGGTCAAACCCGAGGATGTAACTCATTCCGGAGCATCCGCCACCCTTTGCACCCACACGAAGGCTAAATCCTTCAGGTATGTTCTTGGTCGACATGATGTTACGGATTTCATCTGCGGCCCGACTCGTCAAAGAAACGGGACCGGTGCTCTCAACGGTCTCTTGCTGCAAGGCTGTACTCATATCGAAAATCTATCTGTGCGCGAAGCACGAATCAGAGATAACTGTTTGATGGCAGTTGCAACGAAGTGAAAAATGGGCTGTTCCTCTCTTTGAAAGTGAGAAATCATACAAGTCGGTACGCTGGTGGAGGAGATTGTTACCTGATAATAGATATGGGCTTTTTCACGACGTGTAGATGAGCTGTATTTCCTAGCAGAACCTTGCCAAGAACGACGTAGAACCCCATATTAACCAAGTGCCCTGAACCATCGCGTCCATCCCAATTATAGGTGGCTGAACCTGAAATCAGTGAGCCAGCGGTCAATGTTCGACGGTGTATACCAAATTGATCGAAAATATCGAGAGCTAACACCGAATTCTGGCCGATATCGTCCACCCTTATCGTTATCGATGCCTGAAACGGAAGCTCTCGGTGTTCGGGGTAGATAGATGCTGGATGGACCTCAAGCATCACGCGAGGAACGGCGTCATCGCCGGGAAAGCCGGGAGAACCCGCCTCACAGCACCGTTTTAAACAGCCAGGGGTGGCTCCTTCATGGCCGGAAGACGAGGTGTACGAATTACTCTCCTGCGATGTGTTCATTACCTGTAAGCGCTCAAGCGACACTCCTTTTCCGCTCCCGACAATTGGGTGATGTAGAGCAGGGTAGTACCATGCTTCAGCGAGCCTGCCACCCGATCTACCATTCAGGAAAAGCAACTCCCCCTGGTTTGAGAGGCCCAAGGATTTCGAAACAGGGATTAGTAAGACATTCTCGAGACATGACGATGGCCAGGGACCAGAAATGATGTCTGAAGGCAGAAATGGGGAAGAAGTTTTATGGTGAAAAATGAGCGCGACACCTCCTGCGGCCATGCGCATGTTCGAAGAAACCAACTGAAGCGAGTCACTCTGTCCGGACTCATCCGGAAGAGATGAGAGCCAGAGTCCCCAAAGATCAATTTCCTGATCTGAGGTATTCAAAAGTTCGAGAAACTCCACCTGGTCGGGGATGAAGTCGTCCGAATCGGCCACGGGATCGAACATGATTTCAGAAATCAACAGATCAGTTGGGCTAGGAGGGTCGGGCCATACGGTCTGTTCTGGCTGTACCGAGTTTATGCGGCCCGGAGTTGAGCCCTCCGGATCGGTTGAGAAGTGCCAGATGTCTGTTCCCTGACCGCGCTCTAGCGAGACTCCGGGCCGCACTTCGACTGAAGAGTAACCGAGTGAATCAACAATTTGACCGTCAACGGCAACGAATATTGAATCTCCACCATTGTTCAGAGCAGGCCAGGAACTCAATTCCAGGTAGTGCACACCTTCGACTCGGCCCGCCGAGAACTTGACGAACGACTGAACCAGAACGATGATGTCACCCGGGTCAAACGAAACGGAGGTCTGAATTGTGCGCCAGACGAGGCGAGAGTCTCGGAGCGTGATGGAAGAGCTTTCTAGAGATTCAGAACCATCCCATATTAACTCGATGAACTCGGAATCGCCGGAAAATGGGGCGGCGAGATATTCATTCAGCGAAAAAGAAAACCCGGCAAAAGTAGCCCTGTTCAGCGGCTCCTGAGAACGGGCCGGTGTAGCGCCCATAAGGGCCACGAGCAAGACGCAAAAACAATATTTATGGCAGGTAGGCAACGATAAAAGCGTTTCCTACATAGAGTCGTCAGGGAGTAAAACGTAACCTCTCTGGCCTAGTCGTTAGCGTTCCTTGCCAAGAACCGGATCATCGACTTAGATATTAATACCGACGAAGTCGCCATCACCGATTCGTCGATATCAAATTGCGAATCATGAAGCACAAAAGCCGTTTCCGGGCTCTTGCATGTTCCAATTCGAAGCAAGGCGCCGGGTATATGGGTTAAATAATGGGCGAAATCTTCTGCTCCCATACTCGGGACTGGGATATCGTAAATCGCTTCTCCAGACAGGTTTTCCATTATCGTGGATCGCAGATGGCCAACCATTTCACCGTCGTTGACGACCGAAGGAGCCCCAAGATCAAAATCTACCTGCACTTCGGCCCCAAATCCCTCACCGATGTGTTGTGCCGTTTGTTCGATTTTGGATTTGAACAATTCCCTATCCTCGTTATCGGTACAACGAAACGTTCCCCCAAATTCAGCTTCGGCAGGAATAACATTGTAAGCCTCACCTGCGAGAAGGCGACAAATGGCAATAACAGCTGGCTTTCGAGCATCTGTCACCCGACCCACGAGTTGGTAGAGGGCGGTCATGATCTGTGTGGCGATCCAGATCGTATCGGTTGACTGATGCGGTCGCGCGGAATGACCGGTAGAAGCTGCCTTGACCCGAATTCTGAATCGATCCGCTGATGCCGTTACGGGGCCAATCATTAGACCGTAGCGGCCAGCTTCGATAGTTGGATCAACGTGAGAGGCATATACGGCTTTCATGCCATCCAATATGCCGTCTCGAATCATGAGGGGGGCACCACTCGGGATTCCCTCTTCGTTTGGTTGAAAAAATACGCGGGCGCAACCGTGCATTTGATCTTTGTGCTCATTTAGATAGACTGCCACACCGATCGCCATTGACGTGTGTGCGTCGTGTCCACACAAGTGAGCGATGCCGTCAATCTTGGACTTATATGCCGCTGTTTTTTTGTCCTGAATGGGGAGCGCATCCATATCTGCCCGGTATCCGATCATTGGGCCGGGATGTGCACCCTCAATATCAACGTACAAACCGGTTGTTGCGAGGGGTCCATGAACCGTCAGGCCGTGGGTTTCTAGAACCGCGCGGATGAAGCGCGAAGTTTCGAACTCGTGCAGCCCTAATTCAGGATTCTGATGCAAATGCCTCCGGACAGACGTCAGAAGCTTTGTGAGTTGCGTCTTGTTGGATTCAGAATCCCCGTTTAGGGAGATCTTGAGCTCTGGATCTGATACTTCTTCAGAAGAGGTCGTAATTGGCATAAAATCAGGCTAGGTCCACCTTGTCGTTGTCAGGCAAAGAGCCTGCGCAAGGCGTGAAAATGAATGGGCAAATATACGGACTCAGGATTCCATAATCAGTCGACGGAATGCCGAAATAGGTCTAGACCATTCCAAATCGTTTTCGGAAAAACCATTCTATACTTAGAAGAACAAGCACAACCAGTAAAAAGGGATATCGCTGCCACAGTCGTGACTGGGATATGCTTGCCTCCGAGACTGGAGCAAAATTGGGAAGGCTCTCCAACTGATTGCGAATTTCATCGGTATCGAGCGACAGAAGAGCGGGGCCTCCTGAGCGATTTGATATCTGGGACAAAATAGCAAAGTCAGCCTGCGTACGCCTGTATTCCAACAGTTTTTGGCCGATCGTAAAGGCGCCAGTGTCCTCTCCGATTTCAACATCATCTCTGGTGGCGGTGGCTGCATAGCTGAACGTGCCAGCAGGAAGGCTCCCAATGTCAATGCTGTACCGACCGTTTCCTCGCGCCTGCATTTCAAATGGAAATACCTGGCCTTCGGGGCTGGTGAGGAGCAATGAAAGCGACGCATCGGTTACGGGTAACAGACTCTCATCATATACCTCTCCTCTGAGGACAACCGATTCTCCTTCCGCAAATTCCCTTTGTGATGGGTAGACTCTCACGAGACGGTCGTCATCAGTCGCATATAACCACTGCACGAGATTGGCAAAAAGCTGGTCGAACCGAATGGCATCAGGCTCCAGATCTTCGGGCAGAATACTCCACCTCCAGAACCCGTGAGCCAGAATGGCAGCACTTCGAACATTTCCTTGTCGTCCAACAACGAATATCGGATCGCCCAGATCAATTCCACGGACTTCTGAAGTTGCGAGAACGGTTGCCCCAGGACTCGCCGACCACGGGCTTTCGCTCAACGAAATTGGTGGCAATCGGCGCCAGATGGACACGTCTCTTCTGTCTTCGATATCAAATATGGCGTGCGAAGAGGCGGAGGGGGTCTGCAGAATCGTCCCATCGAGAAATGCACTTCTGGAAGACCCGGTGCGTGCCGGTAAGACTGAACCGAAGTTTCGCTCGAGTTTTCCCAGGTTTGTCCGCCTATCCATCACAAACAGATAGGGCGTGCCATCTTTAATCGTGTCTACCAACCTTCTGGAATCGGCAGGAATGGAGGAGGGCCCTGGGTATCCCATCAGAATGATCAGGTCAAACTCCGTCAGATCTGCAGGAAGATCTCCTTCGTAGAACGAACCGCGATTGTCCTGAATAAACGGAGTCACCTCGGCAGTATCATCCGAGCGCAGCATGCGCATGAACGCAGAGACGTCGGGCGAAGGGGCTCCTGCGACCAACAAGATTGATTTCTTCTGATCCAGAATCTGCACATTCATTCGATGTGCATTATTGCGATAGGTTATCTCGTTCTCGAATCGAGAAACAGAAACGGTGTATTCCTTTCGGCCGGGCTCGCTGGTTTCATATTCGAGATCTACCGTGACCTCCTGCCCGCTTGCTGGAAGAGGAACAACCTTGCGGTCTTCAATCTGAGACCCAGAGGTCAGTGTGATTGTCAACTGAGAGGCATCATAGCCGTCGTTTCGAATACGAACTTGCACGGGTACAATCGAGCCAGCATATACGATTTCATTTGAGACGACATCTACAATCCGGACATCTCGCTGTACAGTAGAATCGCCATGTGACACTGAAATAATCGGGACGGGGAAACGTTCTGCGACATGAATGGGATTAGTGCCGCTGTTGTAGAGACCGTCACTAACAAGCACGAGGGCTGCAAAATTATCGTCGGATAAGAGTTCAGCAACACCCGACAGGGCATTCGATATATCAGTTCGGCTCTGGGTCAACTCGAGGCCACCGAGTGAATCCGCGGAGGACAATGACTCGCCGAATGTAAACACTCGCGTGTCCATTCCGCGCGTTTGGGCCTCAATTGCCGCTTGTATGTTAGCAGTCGACGGGGACATGCCTTCAGTCAGAGAATCAGCGAGGGCCATACTCTCCGAATTGTCAATCAAGACCGCTACGACGGGTTCTGTCTGAATTACGCTTTCGCGCTGCAGCAGCGGCTCGAACAATAACAGCAAAATGATCGCGAGAGATGCAAATCGTAAGGTGCCTAGAATCCACCTTTTGCTTGGTTCAATTTCAGGAATCGTATCGCGATACGTCCACCATGCTGCCGAAAACGCAAGCAGCACGCAGACCGAGAGAATCCAAGGCGAATGTCCAAAAGAAAGGTTCAAATGATCGATCAAATATGAGGGTAGATAAGCCAGACTAAATACGCTGCAAAACCAATCATCAGAATGATGCCATTCATTCTTGATATCTCATGTTTGCGTCTCGCTAAAGGCCACAACACAAGCGAGAAGAAAATCATCACTGGCATATGCGTCGAGATTGATTCAGGCTGCACATCGATTGGTTTGATAAGCGCCACGAGTCCCACTACGAACAATATGTTCAGCATGTTGCTCCCAAGAATATTACCGATCGACATGTCGCTTTCTTTCCGAATAGCACACATTACAGCTGCAGCCATTTCGGGCAAACTGGTACCGATTGCGACGATCGTGAGCCCGACGATAATGGGCGCAATTTCAAGCAGTGTCGCAATTCCCACAGCAGAATCAACCATCAGCCGCGCTCCGACCGTCAGCGCCGCCATTCCTCCAAGAATCAGAAGAATTCGAACGTACGGAGCCATGTTCGGACTCTTGAGTAGTTTCTGCAGTCGCGAGTCCGTTTCTATACTACAATCGTCTCCATCCGCGGCCGAGGCTTCGAGTTCAGCGGGTGAAACCCGGGTCGATGTGCGGATGATATAAACAATGAAAGCCACGAGGCCGGCTACAAGAATGAGTCCATCCAAACGGGATATGAGGCCGTCCAGAGCCAGGATGTAAAACAGTCCTGTAACGGCCAGCATCATTGGATATTCTTTTCGAAGCGCGTTTTCATCTACAGCCAGAGGCATTATGGTGGCGCTTAGGCCAAGAATGAGGGCGATGTTCGCAATGTTCGACCCGATAATATTTCCAATCGCGAGACCATCTTCTCCGGCCATTACCGCAAAAAAGTTTAGAAGAAACTCGGGCAGGGAAGTACCTAGGGCAACAATGGTCAGGCCAATAACGAGCGGACGAATGCCAAATCGTTTGGCGAGTTCGGATGCTCCTTCAATAAGCCAGTCTGCACCCAAATACAGGATGCCGAGGCCCAGGAGAAAAAGAATGGAATGGAGGAGCATGCTGTCAATCAATTTCGCGATCCATCCAAACCGAAGCATCTGGTTCAAGTTCCTGAGGCACGCCCTCGCAGTGTTGCTCAAAACACAGCAGACTGGCGCATAAATGGCAGCAGACTACGTAATATTACGTAGTCGTATACAGGCATGTCCGCATGAATATGACTGCTGCAACTGTCGATCCTAGAAGAAACATCACAGACATGCTACCCCTCTTATGCAGTCTTTCGCAACATCCCTGAGCAAAGTCCTCGGCCCCCGGTCAAAATCAAGAGATGGCGCCTATCGCGATCATTTCCATGAAGCAACACGCCTCGTGTTTTGTGTCTACCATGGCATCGGCGTTTCTTCGGTGCAGCGCCGACAGCGGACGATGTGCGTGAGATTCGACTCCGATTTTATCTGGTCGGGAAAAACGCACCTATTGTCCTATATCGAAATGATTCTGTCAGGTGCTGTGGCCGTCCAGATCAATTATGGTGGGGAAAATAAAGAGATGGTTCGGGCAATTGTAGAGGCGGAACGGGTCTACAATATTGCGGACAATTCGCAGCGATTCTTGCTGGATAATCTTGAGCAAATCGTGCATTCAAGTTGCCGAAAAGCTTCAATGCATCTCGCGGATCCGAAAATAATGGAGGCCACGGCGTCGATTACGCGGCACTTCATGCGTAGTGAGTCTGATTTGAAAGGGAATAGTCTGGACGAAGTCATCGACCTCACCCGCATGAGGCTTTCGTGATCTAGCTTCCCCTGAGTGAGGTCCCGGTAAAATAGCCGGGCAATAGTAGTTCGGCAGACTTTGACGTAGGCGCCTCTTCTCCTTGATCTATCCAAATCGTTGCATCAGGTGCCAATTCCGCAATCACCTGCCTACATGCGCCACAAGGAGATCCACCCGGTTCTTTCGGGCAAGACACGAAGATCTCGACGGGTTTTCCTAGTCCGTAGGCCACCATAGAGGACAGCGCATTGCGCTCCGCACATAATATCTGACTCCAGTCCGGGTGCTCCACGTTAACTCCCGGAATGTGATATCCTCCGTCGGTCCGAATGACGCACCCGACAGGGAAATCGGATTCGGGCGTATAAGCCAGTTCTGAAACTTCACGCGCTTCAAGAACACCCGCATTCGGCTCTGGCCCCCAATCAGGCAGGAGAGGAGATTGGACGGAATTTGGCTCGGGTAATTCAGACGAGACAACCATTACGTCCTCTGCCACAAGATCCCATTCGAAATTGGGCATCGTTCCGGCGTAAGTAAGGTCTGAATCTGTAAACGCCGCGCTGCTAACGACTGCGCACATGTCAACCCTTCCGATTGAGTGCAATGTGGAAACTGCATTCTGAAGCGCTGTAATCGTCAGAGAAAACGATGCATTCTCAACGCGAACTCCTTTCACCGTCGATCCATCTTCCAACAGAATGATAACGCCTTCATTGCGACCTGAATAGGGCGTGTACGATCTGCTCGAAGCATCCGTAGCCATATCCCTGAGAATTGATATCGTATCGATTTCTTTAATAGGAGTCCTTCGTTAGTGCCGGATGCATGATAATACGAAGCCTCCTGCCAGTTCCAACTGAAGACATTTCTAATGACACGCGGTGACTCCAACTCGTAATTCATGGCAGACTCGAAACTCATCGTTGATTGCGACCGTGAGAGAGGGTAGTTTTGGCGCGCCTGACTACGCTCGATTCGGTTCTTTGTGAACGATCTGAACGAAGGACTAGGGCGAACGCCGACTGTTGGGGCTCTCACCCGCAGTCACTCTCATGCCGGGATGGCGGAATAGGTAGACGCAACGGACTTAAAATCCGTTGGGGCGTAAGCCCCGTGCGGGTTCGAGCCCCGCTCTCGGTACAAACAAGGTTGGGCCTCAGTAATCGAATTAAGCCAGTCTTGCGTCAAATAGCTGGAAGTTACCACCCGCACATGGCGCCCTCGTTCTGCACCTCAAGCCATGCCGTCAGCGGAGCGTAGTACTCTAGCATGGCAGAAGCATCCATGTCGCGCTGGCCGGTTAGTGATTCCATCGCGTCTGGCCATGGATACTGCCGCCCCATTTTCATGAATTCCTGCAAACGCACTCCCGCCTCTTCGCTGCCATAAATAGTGCACAGGTGAAGCGGGCCGCTCTGGCCAGCGATCTCACATAAGGCTTTGTGGAACTGAAACTGCACAATTTGGGACACGAAATACCGAGTGTAGGGGACGTTTGTCGGAATGTGACGCCTCGTACCTGGATCGAATAGGTGCTCAGGACGCTCAACAGGGGGTGTAATTCCCTGGAATTCCTCGCGCAGCTCCCACCATCCTTGGTTGTAATCCTGAGTAGCGATAGTGCCGTTTAGCACGTTCCAGCGCCATCGATCAATCATGAGTCCGTTCGGTACAGAAACAACTTTACTGAGGGCGCTACGCAGCAACACTCCAATATTGCTCCCATCTCCAGGTTCTTTTTTCAGCAGATCGGTCATGACCAGGTAGCGAGGTGTGAGGGATAGCGCCATGGTGCTGCCGAGTGCTTCATGGAATCCATAATTGGCACTTGCTCGAAAAAGAGTCGGCTGCCCCTGATAGGCTCTCTGGTAAACATTATGGCCTATTTCGTGATGTACGGTTTGAAGGCTGCGCCCCGTTATCTCAATGCACATCTTGATCCGCACATCGTTCTTGTCGTCCAGATCCCATGCGCTTGCGCCGCAGACGACATCGCGATCACGAGGCCTCTTAAACATGGAGCGCTCCCAGAAGGTGTCCGGAAGGGGATCTACCCCAAGAGAAGTGAAGAATCGCTCGCCGTAGCGCGCCATTTCAACTTCGTCAAGTCCCTTCTCCTGAAGGATCTGGGTTAGGTCATATCCTGGATCGGCATTCTCGGGTGCGACCAGATTAAACAGATTGCCCCAGCTTGAGCCCGACATACTTCCAAGAAGGTGCGCAGGAATGGCTTGTCCGTCGGGCACGACATCAGCTCCGTACAGATCCTGCAACGAGTCACGAACGTAGCAATGCAGCGCGGTGTAGAGAGGCTTCACCTGCTCCCAGACACGATCCAATTCGACAATGAATTCGTCAGGATCCATATCGTACGTGGAGCGCCACATTTCTCCAAGGTCTGCGAAGCCCAATTCTTGAGCGCCCTGATTCATGAGCTCCGTGAACCGGGTATATTTGTCTCTCATCGGAGGGGTCGCCAAGCGCCCGGCCTGCCAGGCAAAAGCAAGGCTGTCCAGGTTGTTGCTCGAGCTCATTATGCGATTGAGTTCAGTGATATCGTAACACGTACCGTCGGCTTCACAATATTGGGGCCGTGCGGCCAGCGAAGTCAAATCGGTGTAAAGTTGAGAGACTTCCGCATTCAATGCAGGATCTTCCGGTGCGGGTGTGACTAGCAAAGATCTGAGGATATCAAACTTTCTACGCTGCTCATCCGGCAACTTTAAGCCATCAAAGCGACGAGCCTCCTTAACGAATTTGGTAGAAGCGGCTCCAAAAGCATCTCCGGCATCAGCCAAAATCTGTTCGGTGTCGTGCGTGATGTATGTCCACTGAACCCATTTGGCTCTCAATAGCTTTAGCCCAAGATCTTCCAGTTTGCTCTCGATGTGATCCAGAAATGCGGTCGCTTCCTCGACGGTCGGCTCCGACTGCTCCTCCTGCGCCCTGATTTGGAATAGGCAGCTCCAAACAATGAACAAGGCAAGAGATAAAGCACTGTGGCGCATGACGGTGGATATCATGGTAGGCCTCCGCTGTTTTTCTGCAGACTTCAGGAATCTATGCTGTGGTTCTAGACAAGAAACAGGGATCGGCGCAGAACTACAATATTAAACGAAAGGAGTCACTTCAATACACCGACAATCACTGTTAAAAACGACCATGCCGGGATGGTGGAATAGGTAGACCGGGCGGACTTAAAATCCGTTGGGGCGTAAGCCCCATGCTGGTTCGAGCCCCGCTCTCGGTACATGGCGATTATCGCGAATTGAAGGCAATTCATGTTAAACATCCCAAAAGGTCACTCAACCAGTTCCCGCACGGATCAATCTCTGGTTATGTCCACCACCTAGAACTTCAGTCTTTGATGGTTTGTCCGAGGATTTCTGTACTTGTTCTTGTGTCATCGCATCAGTATTCCAAGCTACAGAGTATGAATGGCCTCTCCGCCAGGCATTTTTGGTTAAATTGGGAGTGGCTGACTGATAGAAGGCTGGGAAAACGAAGCAGCGAAGTGGATTACACAAAAGTGGATTAGAGGATGGGAATGCGAAAAACGAAGCGAATTGCAATTATCGGTGGGGGGAATCTAGGCCAGGCACTCGCGAGGGGCTGGGTTAAGGCCGGTTTGCTCAAGGCGAAGAATATCCACGTAACCCGACGCCATCTTGGGCGATTGTCCGAGTTGAAAGGTGAAGGTTTTACGGTTGGATCAGACAATCAAATCGCTGCACAAGGAGCCGATTGTGTCATACTGGCCGTTCAGCCCGGGCAGCTCGAGGACGTTTTGAAAGAAATATCTTCGGTCATAAGTGCAGACACGCACACCGTCATATCCGTGATTACCGGGGTATCGATGGAGCGTATTGCCGGAAGTCTGCCCAAAGGAGTTGCTCTGGTGAGGGCGATGCCCAACACGGCGGTTGAGACTCTGACATCTATGACCTGTCTAGCTGTTGACTCAGAGCGCGCAGGTGTCGAAATCGCCGAATCCCTTTTCGACGCTGTTGGTCTGACGTTGGTGATAGATGAGGACATGATGATACCCGCGACGGCGTTGTGTGCGTGTGGGATCGCGTTTTTTCTACGGACTGTCCGCGCGGCTGCGCAGGGCGGTACTGAAATCGGTTTTCATGCCGACGAAGCACTCATGCTTGCAGCTCAGACAGCTCGAGGTGCTGCAGATCTCATACTTCAAAGCGGTGCACACCCTGAAAGTGAAATCGACCGGGTTACGACACCTCGTGGATGCACGATTGCCGGATTAAACGAACTTGAGCACCGAGGCTTCAGTTCGGCAATGATCCGGGGAATTCTCACTTCGGCCATGCGAGCGAAAGAACTTGGCTGAAACGCTCATTTCTCGGAATAGAAGGGAAATCAATTCCTGATCAGATTGTATTTGGGCGAATCGGAGATGATATTGGCATTTCGATTCAAAAGTTCAGTTGATTTTTATTCCCACCAATATGTGATTTCCCATGTACCGACGCAGCATTGCCAGTGCGGGTATTCTTACTTCAGTATTCGCCGTCCTTCTTATACTCGTCTTCGCTTCTACAGGCGTGACAGTGGCGCAAGAAAGTCAACAAGCCGCTGAAGAAGCACCGCCACCCCCTCCAGAAAGAAGGGGTGTTCTACCCGCACCTGATCGGGGCGAAGATGAAGGTGCTGGGCCGTTTGATCGACTGATTATCCGTGGTGTCACGGTAATCGACGGAACGGGTGGGCCGCCTCGTGGTCCGGTGGATATTATCGTCGAAGGAAACAGAATTGCTTCTATCAGAGGAATCGGAACACCGGGAGTGCCCATTAATGAGGATCGCAGGCCGGGAGAAGCAGACTACGAAGTGGATGCCAACGGCATGTATTTAATGCCAGGAATCGTCGATCTGCACGTGCACACGGGCGGAGTACCCAAGGCACCAGAGGCGGAATACGTCTACAAGCTCTGGCTGGCAAACGGGATCACGACAGTTCGAGGGGTATCAACCGGTCCTTTAGAGTGGTCATTGAATGAACGCGAACGCAGCGCACGAAATGAAATCGTCGCACCTCGCATCGTGTCCTACCATCGACCAGGCTCAAATGCTGGAGACTGGGAAGGAACAACCAGTACGCCGGACGGGGCGCGGGATTGGGTCCGATACGCTGCTGAAAAAGGAGTGGAAGGGCTAAAACTTGGCTCCTACCGGCCAGAGATCATGGAAGCTTTGCTCGATGAGGCAAATAAGCTGGGTCTTGGATCGACGGCTCATCTGGGACAGTCTGGTGTTGCTCAGATGAACGCCCTCGACGCTGCGCGTCTCGGGCTTACCGGCATGACGCACTTTTACGGGTTGTTCGAATCGATGTATGATGGGTACGACGTACAACCTTGGCCCGTCGATATGAACTACAACGACGAGCAGTTTCGATTTGGGCAGGTTGCAAGGCAGTGGGATTTGATTCATCCACCAGGAAGTGAAGGGTGGAATGCACTGCTCGAAGAGTTTCTGGAGTTGGATTATTATCTCAATCCGACGATGACGATATATTCCGCTGGGCGCGATGTAATGCGAGCACGAACAGCGGACTGGCACGAACTCTACACATTGCCCTCGCTGCAGGACTTTTTTGATCCAAGTCGGCTTGATCATGGTTCGTATTTCTACGATTGGACTACGCATGACGAAGTAGCGTGGAAGAAATTCTACCAGGTATGGATGAAGTTTTTGAACCAGTACAAAAATATGGGTGGTAAGGTTACCGTAGGCTCCGACTCTGGATTCATTTATCAGCTATACGGTTTTGGCACTATTCTGGAAATGGAGATGCTTCAGGAAGCAGGCTTTCATCCACTCGAGGTAATTCGAGCTGCCACAATGCATGGTGCGATGGAAATTGCAAAACCGAAGGGAGAGGCGATTGAATACGGTGTGATTCGAACGGGAATGCTGGCCGATATGATAATTGTCGACAGCAATCCTCTTCACAATCTGAAGGTCCTCTACGGTACCGGAGCCATGAAATTGAATGACCAGACGGGCTTGGTCGAGAGGGTCGGTGGTGTGAAGTACACCATCAAAGATGGGATCGTTTATGATGCCAAACAGCTACTTGCTGATGTAGCGGAGATGGTTGAACAAAAGCGCCGAGAGAGAGCGGCTAGCAACTAATCCAGAACAAGGCGTCGGTCCTCAAGAAATCAGGGCCACACCAAAGCACGATACCTACCATGATTACCAGAGCATCAGCCGCAGTCCGAATTTTCGTGTTGCTGGCCCTACTCATCCCAGTTATTCCAGCCGTCGGCCAAACTGTTTTTCCTACCGGCACCACCATTTATGATCCGGATAGAGCATATAGCAGCTATATCCTGATTTCTGATCACACGGCGGTAGGAAATCATGTCAAAGCCGCTGTCCGGGAGGCAGGAGGTGCTGAGGTGCCAGACGATATTCGATTGGTCGATATGAACGGGAATCTGGTTCATGTATGGAAGGTTGAACCGTTTTTCAACAAACGTAGCCGTTTGCTTCCTTCAGGAAATCTTGTAACCGTGGGTCTCAACAATACTATCATCGAGTACGACTGGGATGGAAACGCGATCTGGACGCATGAAGGGATCGGGTCCATGAACGATATGCGAGTGCTGGAGAACGGCCACAGACTGTTGCTTGCTCACCAACCGATGCCGCCAGAATTTCAAGCGCAAGTTGAAGACGTAGAAATCGCGCCATGGTGGCCACCTAGGAATCGGGGATCCGAAGAAGTTCAGCTTTCTGCAGATATTTATGAGGTTAACTTGGACGGGGAGGTCATCTGGGAATGGCATGCCTATAATCATCTGGATTTGAATCGTTTTTCGCCCGCAACTCCCGAAGGAGACTGGTTGCACGTGAATTCTATAGCCCCACTTCCTGAAAACAAGTGGTTTGATGCGGGAGACGACCGTTTCCGTCCGGGTAACCTGATTGTTAACGCCCGCAATATCGACACGATGTATATCGTAGATAAAGCAACAAAACAGGTCGTATGGGAAGGTACTCACACCTATAAAGGTGGCATGGCGCACAGCCACGAACCTGAGATGATTGAGAAGGGCTTGCCGGGAGCCGGTAATATTCTATTGTTTGACAATGGCCTCTTTACTCGACACAGAACTCACACTGGTCAGTCATTCGTTGTGGAACTGAATCCTACGACTCACGAAGTGGAGTGGCTATATGAGACACTTGGTTACGCCAATTTGAAATTTTTTAGCAAGTCGATGGGCACCCAAAAGCGGCTTCCCAACGGAAATACCTACATTTCTGAAGACAATAAGGGGAGACTTTTTCAGGTGACACCTGAAAGGGAAATCGTGTGGGAATACGTAAATCGGGGAGGCACGACGCGTCCCGCTGTCATTCCATACGACTATACACCGCAACTTAGGGCCATGTCTCGCCCGGAAGAACTATCCGTAACACCTCCAAATAACCTGGAGTGGAGCCTCAAGCCGGACAGGTACCGTAATTGAACTCCGTGCCAGACGGGTAGATTTAATTCCGCAAGGGCAAATTACGTAGAATCCGCTGGGGCATGGGCCCGTGTGGATTCGAGTACCGCTCTCGCTGCATCATAACACTTGTTCACCCTCTATGATAATTCCCATCTCGCCTGTTGGCATCTGACGACGTGATGCATCGTCAATACGGCTTCCCATGATCGTAAAAATGGATGCTCTCGGATACTGCTTTAGAAACGAAAACCATTCCTGATGATAGCCTTGATGAATTCCACGATTATAGGCTTTCCCTTTAGCCAAAAAGTATCGAAAAGGGCGAAAGAAGCCGTGCGGGTGAATCAAGGTATTCAGCTTGCAATAGCTCAGGAGATGTTTGATCGTTTGGGCCCTGTTGCGCTGAATTAAAACAGATGTTGATTCCATTATCGTCACAATCGTTGTCCGTTCCGAATTGCTAAGTAGAAAATCCAGTTCGCCAAATGTAATTCCTGGATCAGCCGCGACGGCGTAGATGTCGTAATGAACTAATAGTCGCTCGGAAAGCGACTGTTTTTCGCCGAGATACCATGCTTGTTGCAAAAAACCCCAATTTTGCAGATTTCGTACTCCTAGGATTTTTTGGAGCTTTGGAAGAGTCCCGCTTCGAAGCCGTTCGATCAAGAACGACTTTCCAGCTCGAGACATGCCGGCGATAATTAAGGTGTGTTTGATGGGCATTGAATTCAACAGACCTAGCCGCAATTGTGCTTCTTCAGCTCAAATGAGCCGCAAAGAACAGCGAGTGCCGGGGTTCTCGGCAGAATCTAATCAAATCTCCGTAACGGCAATATCGGGGTCAGCTTGAACCTCTCTTTTGCGAGCGCAGCCTTCACCAGACGATACAGCACAATGAACGATGCATAGGACGCGTTATAGGCAATGTTAACGAGGACGTTGACCATAAAAGCTGGGAACAGTCCGGTAGCGTAAATCCTCAATTTCCGTGCCTCTCGCCGGTAATGAAAGTGGCCGATGAAGTGACGGGTCCAGTGGATGATTGAGGGTTCAAAGAAATGTTCGCCCCATCGGAGGTGACAAGTCTGATTCAGGACATCAATCCTGAAAACACCGGAATGTTTAAGGGGTGTGACGATCCGCGAGCCATCCCTAGTTAGTGTGGCCTGTCCATATTTGGCCATTGCCAGTGCGAGAAGTGGTTCGTCATTTTCTTCTCCGGCTAGACGCTGAAGTCCAAGCTCATCGTAGCGAGGAAGGAGCGCCCTGGCTGTATCGTAGACTTCCGTGGTCGTCGACGAGCGGATAAAATAAATGAGGCCTCCGTGGAGATTGAAGACAGTTTTCAGTTCAAGTTTTCGCTTCAGGCTTTCGACGTCTCCAAAGACCGTGAGGTCTTCCCGGCCATCTTCTCTAAAGGAAAGTGAAGAGACAAAACGCTTGGCGAACTGGTCGAAAAGGTGCTCAATCGGCTCAATTATGGTACAATCGGCGTCGATAAAGATCGTTTCATCAAACGGAGAGTACCGGTCGAGGTGAATCTTCTGGACCAACCCCGTACCGAAGCTCTTGTCCACGGGAATAATATGATCGAACACTTTCTTGAGACCAGGTTTAGTGGAATCGGTAACCAGGGCGAGGCTTAAACCCGGGGAGTGAAGCTTTATTGACATACCAAGATTGTAGGCCATCTCAGCGAAGGACGGCCCATATCCGATTGTGAGAATCCCTCTTTTGTGCTTCAATCTGAACGCCTGCTATTTGAGTTCAATTTTAGTTGAGTCCAAGTCAGAAATAAAAGTCCGAAGGTAGTTTTCATCTTTGATATTCAGCCAGTCATTTCTGTGAGCTACGAGATCTTCGTAGTGTAGAGCAGGAATCTGTGACAAGGGGAGATCAATTAACGTTCGGGCATCTTGTTTTGTAATGATGCCCAGTCCGCAATCATCATCGTGTACGAACACATCCAAGTCAGAGCGCGATGCTCTCAGATGGCAGATCGTTTTCCAAACGTCACCGCACCATAAACCGTCAAAACCTTGCGGATTGAGCGAGACAACTTCCTCTATCGATTCAGCCGGAAAGGAGGCAGAAGCTGAGGGCGGATTGCAGTCATGCATGATGATCACGCCATCGTCCTTCAATATTGCGAGTGCGTTTTCCACATCGCGAAGGGATTGCTCATACGTATGCAGCCCATCGATGAATATGACATCTTGCGATTTTCCGCGCACTTGAAAGAACGCATCACTCGTCAGACTGAAATAGCGGTTAAAAAGATTATATGGATTGCGTCGATACGCGCCCAACTTTGCTCGCCTTGAATATTCAAAGGATGGGTCGACCGCAGTTTTCAGAGGCGAGCGTATCGCGAACAATGTATCCCCGCGATATACTCCGATTTCCAAATAGCGGGTGAGCCATCCTTTAGTATCGAGGACGGCCTGTATAGTCTGCACTCTATTCATTGCCTAATTCAGGAGACGCAGTTGCTTTGCCGCTTTGGGAATCGGGTCCTTCCAGCAGATATCCTAATGTTGTCGACTTCGAATACCTGTGGAATTTCTTTTTCCAGGAAAGCTTATAAACCGGGAAATCGTCTGAGTCAAGTACCTCCTTTTTATGAGGAGTCAATTCTGAGAACCAGCCAAGTTTGTTTACTCTGCGCGAGCCGATGGAGCTAACCGACGTGGTCGATTCCCAAATGCCAGCCGAAACAGGGTCCTTAGCGACGACACGTTCGAAACAGTAGTGAAAAATGCAATATGGATAAATCCGCAAGACCTTAGTAAACAACGGATTGAACCAATATTTCGTATAGGTTGTGCGTCTATTGATGAGGCGGCTGGACATCCGTCTAATATATCTCCTGACGTTCTTTTTAGGAATGGCCGGAAAATTATTGGTTACGAAAAAATGGAAGTAAAGCTTCCGCAGTGCGATAACTAGAGGCGAAGCCTTCTTAGCAGCGAGAAACCAGTTCGACATCAGCCGATCGGCTGCAATATTGGTGAACGCAAAAAACCCATCTCCACTCACTCCGTCAATCCAGTTGCTTAGTGGTTTTCGGCAGAAAGAGGTAGCATCCGTCCAAACGCCTCCATATTGGGCGAGCAATTGCAAGCGAATAAGATTTGCTTGTTTTGCCTTCCCAGCCCTGACAAGTTTGGCATGTTTATAATCGTCATCTACGTACACACTCAGATTAGTCTCGTCGAGAAGGACGATCTCCCAGTCCGGATTGAGCCGATACCACGAGTCTACACACCTCTTCACGATAAACGGAGCCTCATCCATTCCCTGAAACCATAAAATCCACAGTTTCCTCGGGATGACGGGCGGCTGAATATCAGATTCTTTCACGTGTTTGGCTCTGCCTGAAATTGGGATCGAGAAATCGGCCGCCTATCTGACCTGTTACAGTCCGGCTGAGAATTGAATATTCTGTTCGAGTAGAAAATACATCCGCGTTAGAACTCAAGTGCTATCAATTAATACCAATATTGAATACCAAGGACAGATTGAAAGCCCCAGATCGCGATTTTCCGTACATTCGGATAGAATACGTGTAAAGCTGAGCAGATTATCATTTCGATGAGTGGTCCACGCCCCAACCTGTTTTTGATAGGAGCTAAAAAAGCCGGGACGACGTCTTTGCAGCGCTACTTGGGTCTACACCCCCAGATATTTATGTCTGATCCCAAAGAGCCAAAGCATTTCTCTAAAAAGAACAATTGGTCAAGGGGCAACGGAAGATATCTTAAGCTATTCGAGGCTGCGACAGGAATGCCCATTGTTGGCGAAGCAAGTCACCACTACACCCATCTTCCGGCCTCAAAGGGCGTTGCGGAGCGGATCAAGGAATTCAATCCTAGTGCCCGGTTTATCTACATCGTCCGCGATCCCATCGAGCGTGCCATAAGCCAGTATTGGTGGAACTGGCAGAACGGAAATGAGTGGCGCGATCCACTCGAGGCCATAAAATCGGATCCGCAGTATCGCGATTTGAGCAATTACCCGCTTCAACTCGAGCCTTACCTCAGGCTTTTCGGAAGGGCGGCGCTGAAAATCATCGTGTTGGAGGAATTGAGCGAGAATCCTCAAAAGAAAATGAACGAGGTGTACTCATGGCTAGGCGTAGAGTCATCACTCGTGAAAATTGATACAGCCATACACATTCACAAAACGGGCGAAGAACTCAAAAGACCTCGTAAGAGCTTCAGTTTCATGACTCGAGGCCTCGAATCGGCGTTGTGGATCAGGCTTCGTTCTTCAATTCCAAAGAGGGTGCGATCGTTGGTTTTCAGGATACTAGGAGAGCGGGGGGGAAGGAAAAACCGTTCAGATCTGGGAGAGGTTGCAGATTATTTGCGCGACGATATGATTCTACAGACTGCGGAGTTATCCAAAATCGCAGGGCGGACTTTCCCACAGTGGACTACGCTGTTTAGCACGAGTGAATCTCGAGCATAACTTCGCGATTCATAAGGGTGTATATTTGGCCCCCTCATCATTTATCTGAAGATCATGAAGTATCTCGGTTTTCTGACAGTAGTTCTCGCCCTCGGTTGCTCGTCTGCTCCATCTCAGTTTTCAGCGGAAGAAGTTGCTTCTTGGGAAGCTCGTGCGCAGCAAATCACGATTGTTCGAGACGACTGGGGCATTCCTCATATTTATGGACAAACGGATGCTGATGCGGTTTTTGGGATGCTTTATGCCCAGGCAGAAGATGATTTTAACAGGATCGAAGTCAACTTTTTAAATTCTCTAGGTCGCCTTTCAGAAGCTGAAGGCGAGGCGGAGCTTTATCGCGATCTGCGGATGAGATTGTTCATCGACGATGAAGAGCTCACAGAAATGTATGCCCAGAGCCCCGAATGGCTGAAGGACTTGATGGATGCTTGGGCAGAAGGGCTAAATTACTACCTGCATACACACCCTGAGGTGAATCCACGAGTACTGAATCGATTCGAGCCGTGGATGGCTCTTTCTTTCAGTGAAGGAAGCATTGGCGGAGACATTGAGCGCGTCTCTATGAGAGACCTGGAAGGCTTCTACGGCCAGGGTATGAATGAGGCCATCACTGCGGCGGATGAGATTGAAGAAGATGTTCGCATCGAGCCAACGGGTTCAAACGGATTTGCAATCGCACCCTCGAATTCAGCGACTGGGAATGCACTTCTTCTGATCAACCCGCATACTTCGTTCTATTTCAGGGCGGAAGTTCATGTGGTCAGCGAGGAAGGTCTAAACGCATACGGAGCGGTGACCTGGGGACAGTTTTTCGTGTACCAAGGATTCAACGAAAAAACGGGATGGATGCACACGTCGAGCCGTGCTGACAATATTGATTTGTATCTGGAAACCATCGTCGAAAAGGATGATGGTTTCTATTATCTCTTTGACGGAGAGGAGCGAGCCCTAGAAGAGAGTACGATCACCATATCCTACAAAACTGAAGAAGGGCTGGCTGAGCGCGAGTTTACCACGTATCGAAGCCACCACGGTCCCATCATTCGAGAGCAGGATGGAAAGTGGGTAGCATTTCGGATTATGGAAGAGCCTTTAAAGGCGCTTCAACAGTCGTACTTGAGAACCAAGTCTCAGAACTACGAAGATTATTACGAGTCGATGGAGTTTCATACGAACTCGTCTAACAACACGGTTTACGCCGATGCGGATGGAAACATCGGCTACTTCCATTCCAATTTCATTCCGATTCGAGATCAAGCGTACGATTACGCTGGAGTGATTGACGGAAGTACATCTGAAACAGACTGGAATGGACTACACAGTATTGACGAGTCGATTACGATTCTCAATCCACCAAACGGCTGGATTCAAAACACCAACAATTGGCCGTTCTCAGCGACAGGTGCAAACAGTCCCAAAAAGGAAGATTATCCAGTCTACATGTCACAGAATCCGGAAAATGCGAGAGGCTTGCATGCCATTCGTGTTTTAGAGGGGGTTACTGATTTCACTGTTGAATCGTTAAGGGATGCAGCGTATGACTCGTATCTAACAGAGTTTGAAGATCTTATTCCTGGGCTACTGGATGTTTATGATGGACTCGACGCTGACAATGACTTGCGGCAGGAATTGAGCGAGCAAATTGAGAGTCTGCGCCGATGGGACCTCCGGTTCTCGATTGATTCTGTTCCGACGTCGCTTGCCATTTATTGGGGGATCGAATTCCGGACGAAAAGTCGAGAGCAGGTTCGTGAAGGTGGCGGAACTACAGAAGAGATAATCGAAAAGAGACTCTTTCCTAATGTCTGGCTGGAGGCTCTTCAAACCGCACGGGACAAACTACACGACGATTTTGGAAGGTGGGATACACCGTGGGGGGAGATCAACAGATTTCAACGCCTTACCGGAGACATCGTACAACCATTTGATGATGCTGAATTCAGTATCCCGGTTGGCTTTACCTCTGCTACGTGGGGTTCTCTTGCCGCATACGGTCAGCGCACATTTAATGACACGAAAAAACTCTATGGCACGAGGGGGAATTCGTTCGTCGCTGTCGTGGAGTTTGGAGAACGAGTGAGGGCGATTGCCATAACCGCCGGCGGGCAGAGCGGAGATCCTTCCAATCCACACTTTAATGATCAGGCTGAACGGTACGCCAGTGGAGATTTGAGGGAGGTCTATTTTTACACAGAAGATATCGAACCCGTGGCTGAGCGGACGTACCATCCCGGCGAGTAATTAACTCCGTTGCTAGAGAATATCGACATATCGCATGAGGCCGACATTATCGCGCCGACTAATCCGAGCCTCGTTCCCAGGGTCGGCGTAGTTATTCCGGTGCGTAATCGAGCGACTATGGTCATAGAAGCGCTTGAGAGCGTAATCGCTCAGTCGGTAGCACCGCACAAGATTGTAATCGTGAATGACAATTCCGATGACGGAACGGAGGCTTCGTTGAAGCGGTTTATAGCCAAAAGCCACTTCACTAATCTGGTCTTGATTTCGAATCCAGATCACGGTGCAGCATCCGCCCGAAATTATGGATTTTCACGCTGTCACGAATGTGAGTTTGTTGCGTTTCTGGACTCCGACGATATATGGTCCGACAATTTTCTGAAAGATTGCCTGAACGTCTTTGCCCAATCGCCCAAGCTATCGATCGTAACGCACGACGTTGTGAAGCAGAATATTCGAGAGGGTTCTTCACGCAAGATGCCTGTAGACAAACTCGCTCGATCGCCCCTAATCTGGCTGGTCCGAAACGAAGCGGGATTGCTTTCCTGTTCGTTGTTACGAACGGCTATGGTTCAACGAATTGGGGGATTTCCGAGTGATATTCCGACAGGTCACGATGTGCAGTTTTTTTTCCAAATCTCTCAAACTGGAGGATGGGGCTACGCACCGGGCGAGCCAGTCGTGAAGCGTCATGATTACAGTGATCGTGTTGGAGAAATGAACCACATCTACCGACATTACAAGAATCCACACTTGCGATGGGCCAACGCCTACGAAGCAGCGCTATCAGAACTCGATTCTCAGGATCTGTCTTCGCCGGAGTTTAGGAGAGCGATGCGATACCGCTGGGCGGTTGTTATGAAGTATTCAATACTCAATCTGCAACCCAAAGGTACGATCAAAGCAATTCTGGGTATTTGGAATTGGAGAGGCGGCCAGGCTGCAGTTGTGGACAATTCGTCCTTGGAAAGCTAGGTGCATGAGTAAGAAAAACAAGGTCGATCCGGCCACTTACAGAGCGGCGCGACCCGCAAACAATTTCCGAGATAGCGCAGCAACCTTACTCGAGAATGCCAAGTGGACGTTTGCGCGAATCTTTAAGGCTCACCCCAAACTTGCATTCGGTATTGCGGCTATTGCGATTCTAGGCGGTGTGTTTCCCCCAATCATATTGCTTCTCACCAGGAAGGTTATCAATCTGGCGATGGAGGTGGAGTATGGACAGTTATCCGACGCGATGCCGTTGCTTCCGTGGGCTGGGTTGATGGGCTTCTTGATACTCGTCGAGTCAGGACTGTCAAGCGTAAAAACGTATTTGAACAGCCGCCTTTTTGACGATCTCAACCTCTCGATAAACATTGAAATGCTGGATCATGCTGCGACACTGGATATGGCATATCTGGAAGATCCATCGTCTCAGGATGTCCTTGCCCGCGCGCAGCAAAATCCCTCAACTCTGTTTGTGAGGTTTACTACGCAATGCCTTTCAATCATTTCTTCCTCGATAAAGATTTTCGCCCTCTTCGGAATTTTGATTGCGATCGAACCGTATATAATTGCGTTCGCCTTGATCATGGCACCTCTCTATTTCTTCTTCCACATCAGACTTACAGCAACGCAGTATGAAGTCAACTATGTTCGAGCAACCAAAAAGCGAAAAGCTAGGTATTTCTCATCCCACCTGACTAGCAGGCATCTTGCACTTGAAACAAGCATTCTTGGCCTTTCAGGGATTCTAATTGAGCGCTTTCGCAATCTGATGGAAGAGTTCAAAGAAGAGGACAAATGGTTGTACAAGACCAACTTGAAGGGCAGTTCTCTGTTCGTGCTGTTGTCAGGGATTCTTGGATTTGGGTTGGTTGGCCGTGTCGCATTGCGAGCACTATCAGGAGTGCTATTGATGGGAGACATCGCAGCGTTTGGAGCAGGCGTAATGCAATTTCGTTCGGCGATAGAACGAAATATTTTGGCAATCACTGGCGTCTTCTCAAGTTCGCTGTACATCTCGAATTTTCGGACGTTTATGGAAGCTCAACCTCGCATCAAGCGAGGTATTGGAAAGAAGGTCGATGTCGTTCGCGGTGACATAAAGGTTGACGACATTTCCTTCTCGTATCCGGGAAGCAAGAACGTCATCTTAAAGAACATAAGTTTTGATATCCGAGCAGGAGAAACAGTTGCTATCGTAGGTGAGAATGGAGCGGGTAAGACAACGCTGGTCAAATTGCTGATGAGAATTTATGACCCTAGTGACGGCGCAATATTTTTGGATGGGGAAAATCTAACTAGCTTAGATCTTGATTCGCTTCTTTATCAGTATTCGTGTGTACAGCAAAAATTTGCGACCTTTGAAGCCACGGTGCATGACAACATTGCATTTGGGAATTTGCAGGTCCTGAGAGACGACAGAGAGGGTGTTATCTCGATCGCGAAGGACGTCGGCGTCGATGATATGATTGAAAAAATGCCGGAAGGATATGACACACTACTAGGTCGCAAGTTTGGAGAATATGACCTTTCAGGCGGTCAATGGCAGAGGATTGTGATGGCTCGCGCTCTGGCAAAGCCAAACTCGATTCTGATAATGGATGAGCCGACTTCAAATCAAGATGCGAAGGGAGAAGCTGCCCTTTTTGAAAATGTTAAGCGACTCACCACAGATAGAACAACAATTTTGATTTCGCACCGTTTTGCCACCGTCTCCCTGGCAGACCGAATCGTTGTTCTTCACGAAGGGTCGCTAGTCGAAGACGGATCCCACGAGGAACTGATGGCGCTGAATGGTCATTATGCCACCTTGTACAATGTCCAGATAAAAGCCATGATGCGAGAGAAATAAATACGAGATGGAGGAACGAACTAAAGTATTTTGCATCGGTTTTAACAAGACTGGGACTACGACTATCAAGCGGTGTTTCTCGGCCCTAGGTATAAGTCCTATCGCGCCGACTGATGATAAAAGCGTCGGACATCTGGGACGAAGTATCTTCGACTCGCAAGACTATGAGCCGGCTCTTCAAGCTGCGAAGGAATATCAGGGATTCGAAGATCGTCCATGGAATATCTGGGAGATGTACCGGCATCTGGATGAGCGATTTCCCACCGCACGTTTTATCCTAACGACCAGATCATCGGAGAAGTGGTGGAATTCTGTTGAGCGTTGGATTTCCATTACCAAACCATGGATGGCGATTCGCTATTTGGAGCACCTGAAGGCCAGCGACCTGCAAAAAGGGTCGATGATTGAGGGGTATGAGTCCTATAACGCCGAAGTTAAGGCCTATTTCGCGGGAAGGGACAACTTCCTCGTATTCGATTATGAGCAAGATCCAGGATGGGAGCCTCTGTGCGCTTTTCTCGGTACCCCGGTGCCTGATAAGCCGTTTCCTCACGCAAACAGACAGTTTTACGATAACCGAGATCGAAACCTAAAGACTAGATCGGGTCTAACTGGTCCCAAGCGCGAAAGGGCTCAGTCAGATGAGATGTTACCCCGAACGCTGGTTGACCTCGAAAACATTTCGAGTCGCGCTTGCATCTATTGTGGCAACAAAGTGCCGAAGGGTATCCCCTTTGTAAGAGAAATATCAAAAGTTCGACGTGTACTCAAACAGAGGAGAGTGGATCGCCGGATTTGGTCCCATCAGAATAACCAACTTCGGAGGCACAACAGGCCGCTAAACAAGTCGGTCGTTGAGGAAGATGAGGTAGGTGTTGTTAGCTGGTTCTGGAATCCGAACAACGATGAAAACAAAATCAAGTCGTACAACGAGTTCGCCAGTATAATTGCGAATTATGGCATGCCTCTTACCACAGTTGAACTTGCGACTGAAAACGACCCTTTCACTCTTACCAAATCATCGGAGAACCTGATATCAGTGCGGTCAAAGGATGTGATGTGGCAACGGGAACGGCTTCTAAATCTGGCAGCAGCCAAAATGAGTACACCCGGAATTCGATATATCGTATGGATGGATCACACGATGCGATGGGAGGAGAGCTCAGATTGGCGATCAGTGGTATCAGAGGCATTGAAGCTCAACAGGTTGGTTAATTTGTCGGCCGATAGGTTGATCGGAAGTGGTGATTCGATAGCCGGGCACCTCAAAACAGGAGCCACGGCACCGGATGGAGCGTGGGCTGCCCCCGCTGAATATTTTAGTTCCGTTGGACTGTATGACGTTGCAGTGGCTGGAGGAGGAGGTGAAGAACTGCTGCGTTCTGCAATCGGAACGTTTAGCAGGGAGTGGTACAATAACTTGACTCGCATCACCAACACGTATTTTCCTCGTTGCGAGAATTGTCGGAGACGAATGTCTGCTCCAGAGTATTCTTGGCATTACAAAAACTGGGCTCAGCTGTTTTCAGAAAACGTTGGGTTCAATGTTCGATTTAGCTCTGAAATGACCCAGAGTGCGAATTCTAGTTCCGGAAACAGAGCATTTGCTGGAAGACGCCCGCAACGATTGCTCTCTCGAATGGGATTTGATCCCGCAAATGATCTCGTGCTGAATGAAGACGGATGTTGGGAATGGTCTTCAGATCGAGAGGACCTCAAGCAAGCCGTTCGTTCGGCCGCTTATACGCTACTGAACAAGCTCTATTAAACGGCAGCAAGACTCGCTTCCACTACCTTCAAGAAAGTTGAGACCTGAAACGAAGGATCGAATTCAGGTTGGTTTGCGTGTGATTTTGCCGCAACAGAATATGCCCGGTACGTCTCCTCATTCTCCAGAATCTGATTTATAGCAGAAACGTAGGGAGCTGCTTCGTTCTTAGGAGAAGCGACAAGTCCTCCCGTGCCTATAGTGTATGGAATCCCCCCAGAGTCGGACCCAACAACTGGTATCCCGTTGTACTGAGCCTCGATTATGACTCTGCCGAATGTCTCGATAAAGAGCGACGGCACCAGTAAGACTTTTGTGACCGCGTAAACCTCTCGCATGTCCTTCTGGTGCTCCCAGACGGTAACGTTTTCGAGGTCTAAAAATGGTTTTGTGAGCTTATCTATGTAAGCCTGGCTAAAACCCGACCATTTTCCCTTGATAATCAGGAAATCTTGCTCTGGCATTGAGCGAGCGACTTCTACAGCTACTCGAATCCCTTTCTGGTAGTTGGGATTCACAAACGTTATAAATCGAGGTTCGTGATTCGGTGCGGTGTAATCATCTTTGTTAATGAATGGACGCACGATTTCCACATCGCGCCCGATCGTTGCACGAGCCACCTGAGCAGAATACGGCGAGTTTCCGATCATTTGAAGCTTCGGATCGACTACCGAAGGCATTCCAATGATGGGAAGCTGGCGAATACACTTTATACAGCCGATTCCGGCTTTCATGAGCACGGAAAGGTATTCGCTTGTTGCAACGTGGTCTGTCAAGACGACGTCCGCACCCGTCTTTTTTACATAGGCAACAACCCAGTTATCCCAATTGCGGGTCATTACGCGAGAAAGCGCGCCTGGTAGAGGTCTCGATTGCCACCTTCTAATCGTTTTGAAGCCCAGTTCGTAGCCTATTGTGACGGGGTAGTTGTCCTGAAATTTCAGACTGTCCTTTTTACTGAGCCAGTTCGAAAAGATTTTCTTGATGGAGGAGGCACAAAGAACTTCAATTTCCCATCCCTGGCTCTGAAGTTCTTTGAACAGGTACATATTGGAAAGTTGAGCGCCTCCCACCGAGTCTGGATAGAACGTCTTCCTTGTTACGTAACACAACTTCATTTTGACGATGCTAGTTTTTCTTGGGTCACGAACGGAGACAATTCAAAAATGTCGACGGCCTGAGTAAAATACGCGCCTCGAAGATAGGCCGGGGCGAAATTGAAAGCGCGTCCATATCTTGAACCTGGAATGCTCAAGTGAAATCTCCAACTCGGTGACTTGTGAAAAGGTATTTGGTTCTTTTACTGATAACTGTGACGGCAGTCGGACAGTGTTTGGCTCAGGCCTCGAGTGTTGTTATTCGAGACGTCACCTTGATTGACGGATTTTCCGAAAAGGCAATTCAACACTCTACAGTCGTATTCAAGGATGGAATTATAACCGCGGTTGGAGCTGTCGGAGAAGTAAACGTTCCGGAGAAATCGGAAGTGATTGATGGGTCGGGAAAATTTTTGCTACCCGGCCTGTGGGATTCCCATGCCCACCTTAGTTATTGGGGCGATGATGCTCTGGACCTGCTCATCGAATCGGGTATTACAAGCATTCGTGAGTTGGGAGGCGATGTAGACCTCGTGGAATCTTGGAAGCAGGAGGTTGAGTCCGGTACACGCCTTGGTCCTAACATCATATGGTCCGGGCCTTATCTGGAAGGCGCAAATGCACCTGACGAGTATCGGCTGAAGGTTAGTGATGAGAGTGAAGCCCGGCTGGCGGTCAATCAATTAATTGATCGGGGAATTGATTTCATCAAAATACAGGCGGTAATTGAGGCGGAATTGGTGACGGTTCTGGTTGATGAGGCCAAAAAACGAGGGACATTTGTTGTGGGGCACGTTCCTCGCGGCCTCAGCGCAGCTGAGGCCGCGAATCTAGGACTTCGGAGCATTGAACACCTGAGTCCCTATTTCAATTTGAGCGAAGAAGAACTGGACGAAACAATAGCTACCTTCCTTCGCAACGAAACCTGGCTCTCTCCAGCGCTATTTTCCATCGTTGCCCCCGTAATTGCGCGAGGGGAGATCCCCGCTGATAATGCGCGTGTCCAACAAGCAAACGCAATTGTCCTACGTATGCATCAAGCTGGTGTCCCTATTCTCGTGGGGGCGAATTTTGCTTACCGCGAGTGGCCGCAGAAACCGGGATCGGGACTTCATGGTGAGATGCACGCCCTGGTGGCTGCCGGCCTTTCTCCTATGACCGTTTTGCAGTTGGCGACATCGAGAGCGGCAGAGTTTAATGGTGCTAAGCAGCGATCTGGCTCCATTCGTGTTGGCCTCGCAGCAGATTTACTGTTGCTCTACGAAAATCCGTTGGAAAACATCGAAAGCACGGAGAATGTCGCGGCAGTTTTGCTGGCTGGTGAACTGGTTGCCGGCACTCGTTGAGTTTTAATCCACAAGTAATTAGTACGGTTCAAAGAATGTCCGAAACACAACCATCCTCGAGCGAAAAATTCAGGAAGCGAGGCGTGGATTACGACGTCCCGGAGGAGATGTACACTCTCACGGGTGACTACTATCACTCGGAGCAGATTTATCAAGAGGAGCTTGAGAAGATATTCTACAAGCGGTGGCAACTTGCTTGTCGGGCCGAGCAAATCCCTGAGATTGGAGACTTTGTGGTCGTGCCTGTGGGAGAAGAAAGCATCATCGTTACGAGGGCCAAAACGGGAGCTATTAGCGCAGCCTTCAACGTGTGTCGGCACCGCGGAACACGGATGTGCATGGAGGAGAAGGGGCACTTCCAGAATGGCATCATACAGTGCCCATATCACGCTTGGCAGTATGATCTGGAAGGAAAACTGAAAGGTGCTCCATTCATGAAGGATGTACCAGGATTCAACAAGGAAGATTACGGCCTTTTCCCGGTTCATATTCATGAATGGGGTGGCTTCGTATTTATTAACATTTCTGAAAGCCCTTCAGCATTCGAAGATGAAATGGGTGCTCTCATTGGCCGGTTCGAAGATTGGAGACTGCCGGAGTTGCGCATTGCTCACCATCTTCCTTATCGCCTGAAGTGCAACTGGAAGCTGATTTTGCAGAACTACCAGGAGTGTTATCACTGTCCCGGCGTCCACCCAATGTTGGCTGAGTTGACACCTTTTCAGAATGCCGTACATGACTGTATGGAGGGAGCTGTGATCGGAGGCTTTATGACGATGGCGAAACAGGGCGGTAGCATGACGATGGATGGCGAGGCTGCAGCGCCTCCCGTTTGCGACGTATCAGGAGATAACTTAAATCGCGTCCACTACTATTCGATCTATCCAAACTTACTGCTGTCACCGCATCCGGATTTCGTGATGTACCACCTGATTCGCTCAGTAGGGGTGGGAGAGATAACGAATGACTGCTACTTCCTTTTGCATCCAGATGTAATGAAGGATGACAGGAAGATGGAACGATTTCAGTCGGCAGTTGAGTTTTGGGACATGACCAACAAGCAGGATTGGGACGTGTGCGAACAGATGCAGCTTGGAACAAGGTCTCGTCGGTTTGATCGGGGGCGTTACGCTCCACAAGAGGACATTTTGTACGCACTCGACCGGGAGGTTTTGAACGCGCTGGGTCATTGAGGCAGAATCGCATAGAAGCTTCTCTGACAAATGAAATGTAACAATTAATGTTACATTAGGAGCCAATAGGGCGCATTCAGGGCTTGCTCAGGCAGCGCGAGACTTCTTCAGAGGGATCGCATTTTCAGGGATATATGCAAATGATCGGCTGTGCCAACGTGTCGCAGCGTGTCGAATCCAAGCGCGCGAAAGTAGAGAGCACTTAACATATTTCGAAGATCGGATCGGTCTTTCGTTCGCAAGTCGAGTGCGTGTACATAACCGTCAGCTTGCTCATAGTGAAGGGACGTAGTATTCGTTGCGAGCCCCATCTGTTCATAGTCTTCTACCACGCGCGCTCCATCCGTTATCACCCCTTCAGAATCGATGATGATCATCGTAGAGGTCGCCATACGAAGCAGTGGATGAAGAGCTGTGTACGTCTCAGCCACCTCAGGAGTCTTGACGTTGTCGGCCGATATGTAGAGGGTCGTGAACAGCACGAAGCTCGCGGCCAGTGCAAACGAAACGCGTCTTGTGTATTTGCCGATGCTCAGTCCAAATCGGGATGCCAGCCGCCAAGAGGCGAAAACGACGAAAAACCCCGAAATTGCCGCGGCGGACACAACACAGAGCCAGATGGGCATCGATGAGTGTTGATAGAGTAGGGTAGATCCTCGAAGTAAGGCCAAAAAAGGAAGAGTCAGCAGAATGACTGGTGAAATAAGCCACCGAAAGCAGAGTCCCCAGAGTGATCTATTTTTCTTGGGAGCATCATTGCCCGCCTTTTTCGACCGAGACTCGCCTTTGGATGAGTCTCGTCCCGCGAGAGACATCATTTCTGCGAGAGCTGCATCTACGTCATTTATAGCTGTCATAAATGACTCTACGTAGGTCCGCAGATCAGGTTACCAGCTAGTATCCGGAAGCGCTGCCGTTGTAGCTTCGGGAGTCGGAGGCTCCGTACTTGAAACCATTCTCCCAATTAATCCAGATTCCCATGGCGCTTCCCTGGCCGCCTCGAAATGCAACCTCGTGCCCCATCATCTCATACATTCGTTGCGTATCGGCCGAAAAATAACCTCTCTCAAAATAAGAAAGGTCAGGAAGCCACTGATGATGCATGCGCGGTGCTTCAATTGCTTGGGCAATATTCATGTCGTGATCGATGACATTTAAAATCACCTGCAGCGAGGTATTGATAATGGTTCTCCCACCGGGGCTCCCAATTGCCATGACCGGTTTCCCGTTCTGAGCGACGATAGCAGGAGTCATGGAGGACAGCATCCGTTTGCCAGGCACAACCAGGTTTGGTTTAGTCCCGATGTGACCTTCGCGGTCAGTGATTCCAGGCATCGGATTAAAGTCGCCCATTTCATTGTTGAGGAGGAAGCCTGCTCCTTCAACGACGATAGAATTGCCATAGCCGAATTCTAGTGTGTAGGTCATCGAGACCGTATTCCCGTCGGCATCCGAAACCGAAAAATGAGTGGTTTCTTCGCTTTCGTATGGCTGTGAGCCATTAAACGCATTCTCATCACTTTCGGACGCTTTGTACAGGTCAATCGTCGACCTGAGTTCATCCGCATGTTCTTTCGAGGTTAGCCATTCAACCGGCATGTCAGGATTAAACTTCGGATCGCCCACAAATTGTGCGCGGTCTGCGAATGCTCTTCGCATAGCCTCAGTAATTACGTGCAAGTAGAGGGCAGAATTGTGTCCCATGGCCGTGAGATCATAGCCCTCAAGAATGTTGAGCATCGTTACGATTGCAATCCCTCCAGATGACGGAGGACTCATCGAGTATATATCATATCCTCGATACGTGCCGTGGATTGGAGCCTGTTCATCGGCCTCATAGGCTGCCATGTCGTCTTCCGTAATTAGGCCCCCGAACTTGCGCATGAAATCAGCCATCAATTTGGCCGTTTCACCTCTATAAAATCCATCGGCGCCACCGTCTCGGATACGACGAAGCGTTTCGGCGAGATCTTTCTGCGTTAGGAGTTCGCCGTGCTCATAAAGATCAGTTCCGTCCTTGAGAAATGCTTTTGCCGTCGATTTGTATATATCGTCGCGCCCCGCGTTCGTCTGGAAGCGAGTCCAGGTGCCACTCAAGTTTCGAGTGAATGGGAATCCATTCTCTGCCAGTTTAATTGCTGGAGCAACCAGGTCCGCCCATGGAAGCGAACCGAGGCGTTCGTGGGCTAGAGCAAGCCCGGCGACCGTGCCAGGTACACCCGTTGAAGTCAGCGCCCTGTGGTGTTTGTCTTCATCTAACTCGCCATTTTCATCCAAGAACATATCCGCATGGGCTGCAGCGGGCGCTTTCTCCCTAAAATTGAAAGCAGTCACTTCGCCATCAGCACCGTGGTATACCAGGAAGCCTCCTCCACCAATATTTCCGGCTGCAGGGTGTACGACAGCAAGAGCGAACGCTGTGGCTACCGCTGCGTCTATTGCATTACCGCCCTGCTGAAGAATGTCGCGCCCGACATCGGAAGCGATGTGCTGCGTCGTGACCACGATCCCGCCTTCGACAGCGACCGGCTGGCGACCCTGTTGTGCGCTGGCCGGAGCCAGAACGAAGGCAAATAGGATAGAACAGAATAAGAATGGACGTAGGCGAAACATCATTATGGTGGGATACGGTTGTGCTTAGGACAGAGGTGGGAGGCGAATTGATCAAGGTACGCTTAGAATGCTCTTCACCCAACACGATTTGCCGGTGTTAGCTGGACTACGCAGAATTCCTTTTTTTGGCCTCCTTTTAGGAGCGGAAATACAATTAATCAAACCTTCCTTCGACGTATTCGCCGCTTGCCTTATTATTCCTGCTCGCCCTAAAATTAACACCGCACCCGACTCGCTCGGGAAGATAATGGCATCTAAAGCAGGTTTTCAGGCTTCCGAGGGCAGCAAGACGGAAGCTTCTTGGCGGGAACGTATCCCGGTCAAAATCTTCGACGCCCCTAGAGACGTTTCACTTGAGGTCGCAGATCGGATTGCCTCGCTCATCCGAGATCGACAGAAGGAATCCGCCGAAGTTGTTCTTGGACTCCCGACAGGAAGTACCCCCATCGGGGTTTATCAGCACCTGATCAGGCTTCACAATGAAGATGGGCTCGACTTTTCGAATGTTAAGACATTCAACCTGGACGAGTACTTCCCAATATCACCAGATAGCTTGCAAAGCTATCACCGTTTCATGCACGAGAATTTTTTCGATCATGTAAACATCTCGCCTGGTAACATTCGCATTCCAAAGGGAAACATCGAGCGCGGAGAAGTCGCTGGATTTTGTGCTTCATACGAGCAGGAAATTGAGGAGGCAGGCGGTCTCGACTTGATCATTCTGGGAATTGGTCGAACGGGACATATTGGATTTAACGAACCCGGATCGGGACCCAAAACAAGGACGCGGTCGATAATCCTAGACGAGATCACTCGAAAGGATGCGGCAAGTGATTTCTTTGGAGATGAAAACGTCCCGCGTGAAGCGATAACCATGGGCGTCGGAACGATTCTCGATGCGAAGGAGATAATCCTCATGGCGACGGGCGAGCATAAAGCTCCTATTATTCGCCGGGCGGTCGAGGAGCGGGTCACCAACGACGTGACTGCCTCCTATCTGCAGAAGCATGAAAACGCTTGGATTTATGTAGACCGAGCTTCGGCAGGAGAGCTGACTCGGATCAAGACGCCGTGGTTAGTGACCGAGGTAGAGTGGGACGACCATCTTTCGGTTCGTGCCGTGATTTGGCTTGCAGAACTTGCAGAAAAAGCCATTCTTACGCTAGAAGAATCCGACTTTCATCGTCATTATCTACACTCATTGGCGAATCAATACGATAACATCGATGATTTGTGCAAGCATGTTTTCGAGAGCCTGAGACGAAGGGTGGCGTACGCGGAGGATCTTCCACAGGAGCAAGAAATCGTGCTCTTCAGTCCACATCCGGATGACGACGTTATTTCAATGGGAGGGATGCTAGATAAGCTCGTCAAAAATCAAAATCAGCTGACGGTCTCTTACATGACCAACGGATCGGTTGCGGTTTTTGATGCGGATGTCAGGCGCTATGTTCGCTTCATGCAAATGTCGGCCGATTTCTTTTCCGCCGAAGATGCGCTTCAGAAAAAGCTCAACGGTCTTCATGAATCCATGGATAGCAAAAATCCTGGCGATGTGGATTCGCATGAAATTCAGCTTGTGAAGGCATATATCCGCTATTCGGAAGCCATTGCTGGTATTGAAGTTATCGGACTTAACAACGAGCATGCGAGATTCTTGGACATGCCGTTCTACAAAACAGGCACCGTTCGGAAGCAGCCGATTGCAGAAGAAGACGTTCAGATCGTTCTGGACATTCTAGAAGAGAAAATGCCGGATCACATATTCGTGGCCGGAGATTTATCTGACCCGCATGGCACACACCGAATGTGCTACTTCGCAATTCAGAAGGCCCTTGCGATGTTTAAGGAGAGACATCCGGAAGAGGATTATCCGATGGTGTGGCTCTATAGAGGAGCGTGGCAAGAGTGGGACATCGATATCGCTGATGTTTTCATTCCGATGTCGAAGGCCGATCTGGATCGAAAGATCGAGGCGATCTTCAAGCATGAAAGCCAGAAGGATCGTGCGATGTATCCGGGAGCGTATGACAGTCGCGAGTTCTGGGAGAGAGCAAAGCAAAGAAATCAAGAGACCGCGCATCGGTTGGATGCGCTCGGATTACCTGAGTTTCACGCTGTCGAGGCTTATGTGTGTGTGTTCGATCTGCCTTCTTGACGCGGAGATGGGATTTCCGATCATTCCTAATTTAGGACAGATTCAGAACGGTGAAGTACATCAGCTATGTCTTCGAGCGAAACGTCGCGATGTGTGGTTGCGCGAATTCTAGCAGGGCCGAACGGTACCATTTTAACGCCCTGATCAGCCAGTAATCCCAGGATATTCTCTGCGGATCGACCGTCGATGATGTCGAACATCACAATGTTCGTTTCGACCGCGTCAGGATTTAAGCTCACGCTTGAAAAGCTGGAGAGCCCGCGGGCCAATACGCCGGCTTTGAGGTGATCCTCTTGTAGCGAAGGCCGATTGTTTTGAACAGCATATAGACCGGCGGCTGCTATGAATCCCACTTGTCGCATACCACCACCAAACGCCTTTCTGGCCCTACGTGCGAGCAGAATGTCTTTAGTGGATCCGACCAATACTGAGCCAATCGGGGCGCCAAGTCCCTTTGACAGACAAACGCTCACGGTGTCGAAGGGACGACAGTAATCGGCCTCTGAAATACCAGTTGCAACGCAGGCATTCCACAAACGAGCGCCATCGAGGTGATACTTCAAGTCGTTCGTCTTGGCTACCTCGCCAATCGACTTGATTGTTTCGAGGGGATAGATTGTCCCTCCAGCTCGATTATGGGTATTCTCGATACATATAAGAGTTGAGAGTGGATCCCACTCATTTCCTGCTCTGATGTTTGACTCCACCAGATCTGGCGTAAGAATACCACGCGGAGCAGAGACGGGGCAGAGCTGAACGCCTGAGAGTCCTGCGGCGGCCCCTCCCTCATAATGTCGAATATGCGCGTCCGCCTCAAGGATTGCCTCATCACCTGGGCGCGTATGGATGCGAACTGCCATCTGATTACACATCGTGCCGGAAGGAACGTACACGCCCGCTTCTTTGCCCAGAAGGGCGGCAACTTCCGATTCGAGCTCTCGAACAGTCGGGTCTTCCCCAAACACATCGTCCCCGACCTTCGCGCTCATCATGGCGGCGAGCATTTCTGGACCGGGCTTGGTAACCGTATCGCTTCGAAGATCGATTGGAGAGGGCATGGGCTCGAACTATCCTCGGCTGATTTCCAATATTTTCAGCTCCACTTTACCTGCGGGGACGGTGATCTCAATCTTGTCACCGACTTCTTTACCGAGTAATCCCTCACCGATGGGGCTCTTGACAGAAATCTTTCCCGTTGCAAAATCCGCCTCCTGCGCGCTCACAAGTTTGTACGTTTGCTCCATTCCATTCTTCGTGTTTTTTACCCGAACAGTCGAAAGAATGTACGCTTTTGACGCATCGATTTGACTCTCATCTAAAATACGAGCCTTCGATGAGATATCAGCCATCTTGGCAATTTTGGCTTCAAGAAGGCCCTGTTCATCCTTCGCGGCATCATACTCAGCATTTTCGGATAGATCACCCTGTGCTCTTGCATCAGCTATGGCCTGAGAAATCCGCGCACGCTCTTTGGTACGCAAGAAATGAAGTTCTTCATTGAGTTTCTGAAGTCCTTCTTCGGTCAAATATGTAGGTTTCTGTTCACTCATCGTTCGATATGCTGCTCGCTATGTCGCCATGCAAAGAGGCGTACGGGGCAAACGGCTGATAATACTTTTATGGTTTAAATCTGGCTGCTGACTACAAAAAAACGCCACTACCATACGGCAGTAGCGAGCGCTCCTAAGAGTCGTCAATTTTAGTTTGTGAGGGTTTTACTCTGTTTTGATTCCTTTTGATCCGACGATCTGCCCTAAAATGGACGACCGTGATGTTCTGCCTTAGCTGTCCAACCCACGAGTTAACGAGAATTCCGAATTTCCGCTGCCCCGGAGTCGGATCAAACATCAACTGGTTTTGTTCGATTGGCCAATACCCGGATTCTGCGGGTGGACCATCTAAAACTTGAGATTCTATGCCTTATCCAGAGCCATTGGTACAGCCCATGCGCGCCGAACTGGTCGCAGCCGGCGTCAATGAATTGCGTACAGCCGAAGAAGTTGACAACGCTTTTGAGGCTGCCGCCGACAAGTCCATGCTGCTCGTTATCAACTCAGTTTGCGGATGCGCTGCAGCAAATGCACGTCCTGCGATCCGGATGTCGCTACAATCGGATGTTCTTCCGGACATGTTCACCACGGTATTCGCGGGACAGGATATGGAAGCGACCTTTCAGGCACGCCAGTTTTTGATGGGTATTCCGCCATCTTCACCGGCCATTGCACTGTTCAAGGACGGGGACCCGGTTTTTGTTCTTGAAAGGCGTCACATCCAGGGAAGATCTGCTTCAGCTATAGCCATGGACCTTGTAAACGCGTATACGACCTACTGTGGCTCTTCAGAAACTGCAGGTGAAACAGAGCAGATCGCCGAGTCAGATGCCGCTCAGAACGGGGCAGGCCAGGATGATGGACTCCCTTCGACCTTTAAGTCTATCCTCTGACGTTATTGGGTGACAGCCAGTGCGATTGGGCACTCCATTTAATATCGTGTGCAAATAGGACGATACTCGCGAGGTATAGTCATTATTCATGCGCGAGTCGATGATCCAATCACCGATAAATGTCCGACCGTTACATCCGTCCAACGAAGTGAATCCTCCAAAAGAGGTACTCTATGTTCGTCCAACCCTGGATGAATTGTTCGAGCTTTGTAGCGACTTCAAGTTGATCTCTGACGTTCGAAACGATGGAGATGGATACCAGATTCAGTGTAAGGAGGAGCTATTCTCCGTTACCGCACAGGAAGCATCCATACTTGTTCGAGGACTGTTGATAGGACACTTTGCATTTCATACGCGCGATGATCTGTCGCTGGCCAACTGGATCGACTAGATCTCTTGGCATTCTCAATGAAGACCGTTTTTACGGGTTCGGAAGGCGAACACCTTTTCCATTTGTGGGTAAACCTGCGCACAAGATTTATTGCAGGTAAACCATTTCAATTCCATGCGAGAAGCGTTCATTGTTGATGCCGTAAGGACTCCGGTCGGTCAGTTTGGTGGGTCCCTAAAGAATCATTCCGCAGTCGATCTGGCTGCTCATGTAATGAAGGCTTCTCTGGAGCGTACGGGTGTAGCCGGAGATGCTCTCGATCTTTACATTTTTGGCAATATTTTGAGGGCGGGTCAAGGCCAGTTGATCCCAAGACAGGCAGCGCTAAAATCAGGAATACCGGAAAGTGTAGATGGATTCGCCATCGACATGGTCTGCTCCTCTGGGATGATGAGCATGATGCAGGCGGCGACCATGATTAGAGCGGGTGAGGCTGAATTGATGCTCGCCGGTGGCACCGAGTCTATGTCCGGCACTGGTTTTTATCTTTCGCACCGCGCCAGATGGGGATATAAGTTTCTCATGGGCAATCCTGAGGGGGTCACAGACCTTCTTCTACATGATGGTCTGACAGATCCTATGAGCGGAGAGGCAATGGGAATTCAGACGGAACGACTCGCTGCCGAAATTGGAATTGCACGGGCCCAACTAGATGAGGTAGCCAAGGCGTCTCACTTAAGAGCCAAAACCGCCTGGGAAGAGGGAGCCTTTGATAACGAGGTTGCCCCCATTCAATATCGTCGAAAACGCGAAATGGTGGATCTGACTACTGATGAAGGAATTCGTCCCGAAACGACCCTCGAATCACTCGCCAAACTCAGGCCTGCATTCACCAAGGATGGGGTGCTGACAGCGGGGAATAGTAGCCAGATCAGTGATGGAGCTTCATCAATTATGGTTGCGAGTAAGGAAGCCGTCGAAAAGCATAACCTTAAGCCGATTGCCAGAATAATGGGTAGCGCTTGGGCAGCAGGTGCTCCCTGGCGATTCCCTGAAGCGCCGGTTCCAGCGGTAAATTCGGTACTGAAAAAATTATCGATGTCCATCTCAGATTTTGATCTGTTTGAGAATAACGAGGCATTTGCGATCAACTCGGTACTCTTTCGCGACATGTTGGGTGTTCAGTACGACGTCTTGAACGTTCACGGCGGCGCTATCGCGCTTGGCCACCCGATCGGGAGTTCAGGAGCGCGTATCATCACAACGCTCGTACATGCTCTGCATCGGCATGACAAAGAACGCGGAATGGCTGCGATTTGTCACGGAACAGGTGGTGGCACCGCCGTTGCCATCGAGCGAGTCTAACGTTGATAAAATTCCTATATATAGCAGTGGGTGGAGCGACTGGTGCTTCACTCCGTTACGCCGTTTCTCTAATGGCCTTTCGTATTGGCGGAGGCTCTTTCCCCTGGGGCACGCTAACGGTTAACGTGATTGGTTCACTGCTGGCAGGTTTTACCTGGGCAATTCTCGGCGAAACGACGGGACAACAGCGTACCAACGCGTTGTTTTTTATAGGGTTTTTAGGTGCTTTCACGACGTTTTCAGCTTATGCGTTGGAAAGCTATCGGATCTACGCAGACGGGAAAATATCGCTCGCGCTGATTAACATCCTCGCGAATAACCTGGGCTCTCTGCTGGCAGTCGTCGTAGGGTTTGCTCTGGCTCGGGTCGTTCTGGGGATGGGGAAGTAGGCACACAATTGAAAGAAACTGCCGATAAAATAATAGGAGTTCTTTCGGAGACTGCCCAAAAGTGGCTCGACTTCGATTATCCGGTTAGAAAAGACGCTATTGATCGCTCTCTAGAAGCCAAAAATAGATTTACGGAAGCTGCAGTCGTATTTGCAATAAACCAGCAAATGTCCTTGCTCACGAAAGCCGCGCTGCAGACTTGGCAAGAGCAATTAGGCTGGAATGAAAAACAGTCCGTAGGGGTTCTAAATCCTGGAAATATTCCGTTTGTGGAGATTCAGGACTTCGTGGCAACTGTTCTGAGCGGTCGAACTTATCTGGGAACGGTGTCGGCAAAATCGCCCGCCCTTTTTCCCGCCTTTCTTTCGGATCTCCTAGAGTCCTATCCAGAGTTGAGAGCAGACATCACAGATCTTGATGAGGTATTGGAGTCTTGTGATATACTAATCGCTTCTGGATCAAACGAAACCGTAAACAAAATCGCTAAAAGGGCTACCGAGGCTGGAATTGGTGAATCCCACCGATGGATGCGTGGACATAGATACTCCATGGCGGTGCTTGATGGACGAGAGTCAAGTGATGAACTTATTGCTCTAGCGGAAGACGCGCTTCTGCATGAAGGCCTTGGATGCCGGAATGTCGCTCTGATATTCGCTCCTTCCACCATGGAAATCGACCCAGTTCTGGAATCGTTCGCGACTTTCCGGGGTTCTTTTGAAGCTCATTCCGCTACTATTGGATCTCTAAAAATGCAGCAGGCATTTTTGAAGGCTGTATCGACGCCTCATGCCTATGCCGATGGTCATCAATTCTTGATCTCCAGGGGTGATGCGGAGCTTCAGCAGCCTGGTCACTTGAGATGGATCTCTTACGAGTCCCTCGAGACTGTTTCACAGTGGATAATGGATCGCAAGAATGATCTACAGTGCGTCATTTCGGCGAAAAGACTTAAACAAAGACTTGACGGTGCCGAGGATATTGGTTCGGCACAACGACCCGAGCTAGACTGGGCGCCCGATGGCAAGACTCACGTGCAGTTTTTCAGGCATCAAAGCTCTAATTCAGGCGTATAATTGGGCTCCGCTCAGTAGTTTTGAAGCGGAATCATGGCACAAGACAACGAAGAACATAAAAACACACAACGTCAAATCAGAAAGCGACACAGTTCATGAAACTGCCTCCGACGCTCAGGATGAGCAGTCGCAGGAGCGAATGGAAGCACCCGGGAGGATGGAAACCATCGCTGCGGAGTCACGAGGTTTATTTGAAGACCTGAAAGAATGGGTTGATCTAAGAGTCCAACTCGTTCAAATGGAAATAGAAGAGCGAATTGAGAAAACAGCAAATCAGGTAATTTCAGTAATTGCTGTAGTGATATTGGCTCTTTTCTCCAGCGTGTTTCTTCTTCATGCTCTGGCTCTATTTGCCGCTGAATGGCTTGGAAGTCTTGCGTTGGGCTATCTGAGTGTCGGCGCTGTATTGGCTATGATTACTACCATTGTTCACCTTTCGAAACCGCGTTTTATCAAGCGGACTAGTTCAGGCAAAGCGAAAACAGAAAGCAGTAAACTGCAAGCGCCACAAGAACATGGGAAGTTGCCCGTGTCCACTCAGACCGGGAGCAGAGGTGTCGATGGTGAAGAGCAGACGCGAAGTGAAGCGGAAGGAGGGGCTGCTCAATGATCGATCAAGAAAGACTTACCAAAGAAGAAGTTGAGCTCAAGCTGCAAGAAAAGAGTGAGGCAATTTCTGGTAGATTCACGACGCTGGAAGCACAGATGCCTAGCATACCTGGCCGAAAGAATTTGGTTGTGAAAGCAATACGGGGAAAAAAGGGTGTAAAGCTTGGTCTGGCGGTTGGTGCCGGACTCCTCGTTGGGGCACTGCTGTTTCGTCGCGGTTCCTCAAGATCAGATTATAATTATGGGGGAGGTTTAGATCAGCTGAGTCTGAAGCTGAGCCGAAAAATAGCCAGGTTGATAGAAAACGGACACTCTGCAGACGATGCGGTTCGAACGGCGCTCGATGACGTGCCACCAGTGCTCTCGTTTTCAGAAGAAAGTGAAGGAATCATTGCAGGTGCTCTGAAGCAGCTCGCTCGTTCCGGAACTACACTTCTTGCGACCGAACTATCTAACTACCTCAAAAGAAGACTCTCAGGCGATGTTGAGGAGGATTCTGAGAAGTGAGTGTTGTCGGAATCAATTTTCACTCTTCTGGGTGGAAGACATCTTTTGAAAATCGTTGGATATAGAATCGTCGGCAGGTATGAGAGTCGTTTTATTTGGACCCCCGGGAGTAGGAAAAGGATCGCAGGCAAGATTCTTATCAGAGCGTGAAAACGTTACCCATATCTCTACCGGTGAACTTCTTCGAAAGGCTATTAGAAGCGAGTCAGATCTGGGATCACAAGTTCGTGGTTACGTGGAGTCTGGCAAGTTGGTACCCGGCGTCCTGGTGCGGAGTCTGGCAGAAGACGCCATCAAAGAATGTGGCTTCGATCGATATGTCCTAGATGGATATCCTCGAACCATCGAGCAAGCAGATTGGCTGGAAGCCTTCTTGGCACTTCATAATGCTCCCATCAAGGCGGTACTCAGCCTAATCGTTCCCAGCGCGCTGATTATCGACCGACTCTCAAAGCGTCGAGTAAACAAAAAAACGGGCGAGAATTATCATCTCGATTTCAAACCACCACCGGATGATGTCGCTCCTGGGCTAATAATTCAGAGGAAGGACGACATGCCCGAGTCTATCTTGCATCGCCTCGATATTTATGATGAGGAGACGCATCCTGTACAGGCCTATTATCGCGAACGCGGGATGCTGATTGAAATTGATGGAAGAGGTAAGTTCGAAGAGGTCTACAATCGGATCCTCGAAGCCATCAGTCGCTAGACAGTAATCAGAAATAAAGCCGGATAAGCCCTTCTTGAAAGTCTCGTCTCACATAACGTCGTTTCTGGAGACGAATTTAAAGGACTTCGAAGAGGTGTTGCCTAAGGTTATCCACCATTCTGATCCAAAGAAGCTATATGAAGCATCTTCATATGTTCTGGCAGGCAAAGGAAAAAGATTTCGTCCTCAGCTTGTACTGAGTGCAGCTGATATTTTTGACGGCGACCGGAAACTGGCATTGCAAGTCGCGGCTGCGGTTGAGGTGTTTCATGTGTTTACCCTTGTTCACGACGATATCATGGACAAGTCGCCTGAAAGAAGAGGTCGAGAAACAGTTCATTTAAAGTGGGATGAGTCCACCGCCATCCTGACCGGAGATTATTTGCTTGGTCTTTCCGGCCAATTGCTGCTCGATTATCCAGAGGCGACGCTTCGAGGTGCGCTCAACCGATATTCGGATATGATCCGAATTCTGTGTGAGGGCCAGGTTAGAGATATGGAATTCGAGAGCCGCTCAGATGTCAAGCTGAACGAATACTTGAAGATGATTGATCAAAAAACCTCGGCTTTGTTGCAAAGCTCGCTGGTATTGGGAGCCATGACGGGGGAGGCGACCGAAGATGATCTTAGTTTATTGGACGAAATTGGCTATGACCTGGGACGGGCGTTTCAAATTCAAGACGACCTGCTAGATCTCGTGGCGGATTCTCCAAAATGGGGGAAACCGGTGGGTGGAGATCTGATTGCTGGAAAAAAAACATTCTTGTTGTTGCAGGCCGTTCAAGAAGAGTCGGGGCTAGCAGCCGGTTTTTTCCGAGAAATAATGAGCAGCGGTAAGATGGCGCCCGACCTGCTGGGCGTTGCAAAACGAAAAATGGATGATCTTGGAGTTACGGACTTCGCCCGATCAACGATTACCTTACATTCAGACAGGGCGCAAGAAAATATAGCCCGGCTTCCGGCAGCAATGGGCCGGGATGCTCTTTCCGTTTTGACGGATAAAATGCGTAGTCGTCTTCACTGATTCAAGCACACCCACATGGTCGAGAAAGAAGTAACGGTTACCAATCGGGCGGGGCTCCACACCCGACCGGCATCAATGATTGTCAGGACCGCTTCGCAATTTGAAGCCGAATTCTTCATCCAGAAAGACGGCTACGAAATTAATGGAAAGAGTATCATCGGTGTAATGACTCTTGCGGCAGAGCAAGGTGCCACACTGACTCTTATCTTCGAAGGTCCTGACGAAAATGAAGCGTCTGCGGCGATGCAGAAAATATTTGCAGACGGTTTTGGGGAAGTGAAGTAATAGGCAAGATTACGTGCGATAAGCGGCACTCAACAAGTAATTTGACTTGATAGATGAGAGAGACTGCAAGCGAACATGAGGATAGTATCGTAACCAGAAGAGGGATTGGTGTCTCTCCTGGCATTGCCATTGGTCCCGCTTATCTGTACGCAAGGGTTTCTTTCGAAGTGGAGCAGCGCTCAGTTGATGAAAACTCGATAGAGCACGAACTCGAACGCTTTGAAAGCGCAATCAAAAAGGCAGAGAGGGATCTACACAAGATTATAGCCGTCACCAGGGAAAAGCTAGGTGAAGGCAGCGCGACGATATTTGAGGCGCAGTTATTGATCCTCCGCGATGCCGCGATGTATCCAGAGATCGTGAAATACATCCAGACTCACGGGATCAATGCGGGATATGCAGTGCAGTCGGTAATGGGGAAGCATCGACAGATGATGGAAGCCTCAGATTCTGAATACCTCAGAGAACGGGCAAACGATCTCTTGGATATACAAGAGCGAATCATCCGGCACCTGCGTCGCGGTCGCATTTTGTCCGCCGTCAAAGAAGAGACAATTATTGTAGCTGAAAACCTGACGGCAGCCGACATCATTCTCTTCAGCCGACGTGGTATTCTGGGATGCGCAACAGATTTCGGAGGACCGACATCACACGTATCGATCATGGCACGTGCCCTCGGCATGCCGGCGGTTGTGAGTACGCACGGAGCAACCACCGATATACGGATGGGCGATATGCTCATTCTGGATGGAATAAAGGGTGAGCTTATTGCGAACCCGGACGAAGAAACGCTCGAGGCGTACAAGCTCAAAAGGGAACGTTATCAGCGCCTGTTGCAGGAAGACAAGCAACTGGTGAAGCTGCCAGCCGAAACGCTCGATGGACACACGGTAACGCTTCAAGCAAATCTCGAGCTAAAAGAAGAGATCGAATTACTCTCTGAATATGGCGCCCAGGGAATCGGGCTGTTCAGAACGGAGATGTTACTACTGATGGAAGGAAGGGCTCTGGTAACCGAAGAAGAGCAGTTTGATCAATACCAGAAAGTAGTCGAGGCCACCCGTCCAGGCGAAACGACATTTCGCATTCTCGACCTGGGGGGCGATAAACTACTGCCAATGGGACACCGTGAGCATAATCCTTTTTTGGGCTGGAGGGGAATTCGGATAATGCTAGATCGGGAAGAACTGCTGGTTCCGCAGCTTCGAGCGATCCTGCGTGCGAGTGCTTTCGGCCCGATCAAGATTCTCTTACCTATGATCACGTCGCTCAAGGAGATTCGTGAATTCAGGGATGTTTTGAGTGCCACGATGGAGACCCTCACCTCAGAAGGTGTCGAGTTCGATTCTACTGTCGCGGTGGGCGTGATGGTTGAGGTACCTTCTGTTGCGTTAATGGCCGACCAATTCGCAAAAGAAGCGGACTTCTTCTCTATCGGTACCAATGATCTGACCCAATACGTTTTAGCGGTCGATCGTGGAAACGATATGGTTGCGGACATCTACGACGAATTGCATCCTGCAGTCTTGCAGTTGATCAAAATGACAACTGTGGCGGCAAAAAAAGCGGGAATCCCGGTTAGTCTCTGCGGCGAGTTGGCCACCAATCTGAGAGCAGTCCCGGTACTTTTAGGTCTTGGAGTGACGACCTTTAGCGCATCTCCGGTATATCTCCCAGCGATCAAGCGCGTCGTTCGGGCGATGAAAATGACGGAAGGAAAGGCATTGGCAAAACGCGCGCTCGCGTCTGAGGATGCTGCAGAATTCAGAAAGGTCATGGATACATGGCTGGATGAACATGCATGTGGCGTTTCATTTTTCCTTGAGGGTCCTGCTTCTACGTAGCTTGCGCGATGGCGTGGCGGCTCGGTGGCGCGGTTCGGCCTCACCTTTTGTCTGTCCAGCCATGTTCTCGTACAGGAACACGCCGGGTCGCTGTTCTCTTGAAACTGGATGTCTACCTTCCCTTTCACCGGTAACGTGCTCCAGATAATGACCAGACCATCTCTTCGAATACTTCTAGTTCTTGGCTTGTTGCTGCCCGTGGCGGGTGCGCAGGCTCAGTTCGGCTATCATTTTGGCCGAAATAAGATTCAGTACGAAGATTTCGACTGGCAGGTGATGAAGACGGAGCATTTCGATATCTACTATTATCCGGAAATGCTCGAGCTTGCAGAGCATGGCGCCTTTTTCGCTGAAGAGGCCTATGACGAGCTGCAACACAAATTTAATTTCTCGCTCAATCACCGTGTCCCACTAATATTCTACTCGTCAAATCTGCATTTCAAGCAGACGAACGTCACTCCTGGATTTATTCCTGATGGCGTTGGAGGCTTTTATGAGTGGCTGAAGGGACGGGTAGTGATCCCCGCAAACGGTAACCTGCATCGATTCCGACGAGTCGTCCGCCACGAGATGGTGCACGTTTTCACCTATAACAAACTGACGCGAGTAATGCGTGATCACCGGCAGGTGCTGGATCGATTCCTGCCTCTCTGGTTCACCGAAGGACTGGCAGAGTACTGGTCAGGCCCTCCAGATCATCAGCATGAAATGGTGTTGCGTGATGCGCTTTTCACCAACTACATGGTGCCCCTACAATCCATGTATCGAATTAATGGATCGTTTGTCATGTACAAGCAGGGGGAAGCGCTGAATCGCTTCTTTGCTGAGGAATACGGTGAGGAAAAGATTTTAGAGCTCATCGAAGGTGCATGGAAGGACAGAGATTTTCGCGTCGTGATGGAAACGACGTTTAAAGATGAATTCGACGTCATAGCCGAGAAATGGCAGGCCTGGATCAAAACCCAGTACTACCCAGAGTTGGCTGATGTTGAAATGCCCTCCATAATTGCCGGTGGACTTTCAACGAGGGGCTTTAACGCCAAACCGAACTATTTCCACTTCGAGGATGGTACCCGAAAGGTGTATTTCGTAGGGAATCTGAATGGTCTCGCCAATGTGTACCAGGTAGAAGTTGACGAAGAGTTTGTGCCGCTGGAGGAGCCACAGGTACTAGTACGTGGCGAACGAAGCGACGAATTTGAGGCATTTCACCTTTTTGAGAGCCGAATTTCCGTTTCAAATCAAGGTGATCTGGCGTTCGTGACCAAATCGGGAGGGAGAGACGTGCTTCATGTATATGATCTCCATACCAACGAGCTAAAAGCTACTTATCGATTTGATGACTTGATCGCGGTGTATTCACCTTCCTGGAGCCCCGATGGAAAGGATATTGTGTTTACGGCCATTACGGGATCCGGATTTTCAGACCTGTATATCTACCATTCTGAGACCGACCAGCTTCAACAGATTACATCGGATAAATATGATGATCGAGATCCAAGTTGGAGCCCAGAGGGACGACTGATTGCATTTTCGTCGGACAGAAGTGCCTATGGTCAGTCAGGCGGATATAACCTCTTTACGCATGACCTAGTTGATGGTCAAGTACGCTACATCACCTATGGGGATCGGACCGATTTTTCTCCCACATGGAGTCCTGATGGTTCGAAAATTGCGTTTATCAGTGCCATCCGCGATGATGAAGGTACCTATGATGCGCAAGACGTCTGGGTAGCGGACATGAGTTATAGGATGGAAGAGACAAATCAAATTGCCTCGACCGAACCGCACCTGGGCCAAGCTGCTCCGGAGTGGAGAAAACTCAGCCGGCTGACAAAATTGGTATCTGCCTCATTTGATCCGGTATGGACGGACGATGATCGAATTGTTTTTACAAGTTTCGAGGGCCTCAGTTTTACGATCCGTCAGCTCAACAATGTTGACTCACTGTTGGCTGCTCCGAAACAAGTAGCACTGGCCGATCTCTCGGGTGTTGGACAGTCCTGGAATTACGAAAAGCTCGATATCGGTGTAGAGTCAGAAGTCGGGCGCTATAAATCACGATACCAACTAGACATTGCCCAGGGATCCGTTAGCCAGAACCCCGTTCTCGGAACTACGGGTGGCGCTGTGATGGCTTTCTCTGACATGCTCGGAGACGACTACCTGTACCTCACAATTCTCAACACAGGTGCCGGTACAAAAAGCTTTTTGAGAGATCTAAGTTTCCAAGCTGCTCGCTTCAAGCTAAATCGCAGAGCGAATATTGGATACGGGATTTATCGCTATTCGGGCAGGCGCTACGACGTCACCGATCCGGATGCACCAACAACCTTCCCTCTCTTTTACGAGACGATTTACGGAGGATTTGGGCTCGTCAGTTATCCTCTCTCGAAATTTGCCCGTCTGGAAATCTCCACGTCTATGAATTGGACGAGCAAGGACATTAGTATCCGAGACGTCAGTAGAGATGCGCTCCTTCTCTCGAATAGCGTTTCTCTAGTGCGAGACAACGCGTTATACTGGATGAATGGACCAATCGCCGGATGGAGAGGAAGTGTTACTGCGGGATATACGTCTGACGTACTCTATGCCAATGTTAGTTATTTCACGCTGATGCTGGACGTGCGAAAATACTTCAGATTACACCGAGACGTAACGCTTGCGTCGTGGGTTATGGCGCGGATCAACGAGGGGCGTGAAGCACGACTATTTGTTCTTGGAGGAAGCTGGGATCTTCGTGGGTTCAGGTGGTTCGATGTTCGAGGCCAAAAGATGTGGTTTACGTCGCATGAGCTTCGTTTTCCTCTGATGAAGGCTCCCGCCGTACTGCTTCCAATTCTTTCGCCATTTGGAGTCGCGAGTATTCGAGGGACCCTGTTTTTTGACGCAGCACACGCCTGGAACTCCGATTATTATGAGTTGCGCCCCGAGATTAATGCCGGTGAGACAGTTGGTGCCGCAGGATTCGGCTTGCGGGTAAATCTATTTGGCGCGTTTGTTCTGAGGTACGATATCGGTCGGCGATACCGAAACGGCTTTAGAAATCAGGACAAAGTGTTCCGACAATTCTTTTTTGGCTGGGACTTCTAGTGGATTCAAAATTGAAATACCGTGCTGCCAATGTGCTGTTCGTCATCCTGCTTTCCGGATGCCAAACCATACAATTCGAGAACCCTCGGATATCATCTGAAGCGAATTGGTTGACAGACGGCAAGAATCATGAGAGGAGCCGCAGTTATGAGCAACCGATTAATCCTCCGCTCGAATTGGTATGGGAGTACAGTGCAAATGCTGGTTTTGGGCCCGGATCGCCATTGATTTTGGCAGATCAAGTTTTGGTGGCTACCCGAAAGGGAGAAGTACATTCGATAGAGCTGGAGACTGGTAGAGGTCGCGGGTTCAAAAATATGGGGGATGTCATCGAAGGCACACCCGTTATATCAGACGGAATCATGTTCGTCCCTACTGCCTGGGGAAAGAGAGTTCTGATCGCCTTTGATTTGCAAAAAGGAGTGATAAAATGGAGAGTGGGGGGGATACCGTTCGATACCGCACTTATATCATTTCAGGACCTTGTTGTCGGAGCAGATGTGGAGGGGAATGTCCGAGCCTATCAGAAAACAGATGGACGTGAAGCCTGGAGCATGAGCCTGGGCGAGCGGCAATCGGTCAAGGCATCCCCGCTACTTCTCGACGAACACAAAATGTTCATTGCAACTGACACCGGACTTGTTCATCTCCTCGATCTGAATACATCCGAGATTCTGTGGTCTGAAGATGTGGGCGCGCCTGTCTACAATTCGCCGTCAGCAATTTCAGGTTCAATTTATTTGGGGACGACTCGCGGAGATGTGGTAAAGCTAAGTGCGACGAATGGCGAAATTCAGTGGAGCGTCAGGCCGAATGACGCCCAGGTTAGGATTGGTCAGATAGCCGTGGATGAGAAGACGGTGTTCTTCGGAGCTACCGATGGGAAGGTGAGGGCGGTAAACAGCACTTCTGGTTCTTTGGTCTGGGAAATTCAACTCCCCGACGTTGTTTCTGGAGCGCCATTGGTCACAGAAGGACACGTGTTTATTGGAACGATGGGAGAAGAGTTGTACTCAGTGAGTGCAGAAACAGGAGAAATTGAGTGGACCGTCGAAACGAAAGGGCGCATTAAGTCAGCCATGGCAGTAGCAAAAGAAGGCCTGATCGTTCTAAGTGAGCCCAAGTGGGTGTCTTACTACAAGCGGGTAGAAAATGAAAACTAAATCCATATTGATTGCGCTTGTGATTCTAGCGATAGGCAGTCAAGCGTTTGCCCAGGAGAGAGAGATTGAAGTCGTCACAAATGTGGGAACGGCCGATGTGTTCGTCGACGGTGAATGGAAAGGCAAAGCCTCTCAGAAAGTCTTCTCGATTGCGAGCGATGCGAAACTACTCGTAGTGAGTCCGCAAGGTGGAGACGCTTGGTCTGTCGAAGCAATATCCTTCGATTTAGCGTCTAATGGGCCTCAAAGAGTAGGTGCTGTACAACTTGACGCCATGTTTCCTTTCTATTACCGAATCGCGTCGATGCCGCCCGGGGCGAACATTTTCGACCAAAATGGTGCTCGCATCGGAGTTACGCCTATTACCTTAACGAGACTGGAGCCATTAGTAGGGTCAATTGAACTATCGATGGAAGGATTTGAGGCCAGCTCGGTCGATGTAGGTGACGATATCTGGAATAGCACGTTTGTTGAACTTCGCCCAGTTTCGAGTAACGCACTGCAAGCCGAAGGGGGATTTGTAGATAAGAGAAAGCGCAGGCGGTGGATTAACTATGCAGCAACAGCAACGGCAATAGTAGGCGGGGCATTGTCTGTACACTACCGAACGAAGGCGGACAACAGGTTTGATGATTTTGGAGTATCCGGCGATCCAAGGCTGAAATCCGACATTCGCAGGCTGGATATCAATTCGGGCGTGGCCCTCGGCTTCATGCAGGCGGGAGTCGGAGTCCTGGCGCTAAGACTCGCCCTTTAAGTACCGGCTTGCTCAATCCATGAGAGCATGAACCGGACTCGAATATGTTCGTTGCAGACCATTCTTGAAAACGGACATAGGAAATAATGATTAAAGACCAACTTCAGAACGACCTGAAAGCGGCCATGAAGGCCAAAGATGCTATCCGCCTACGTACCGTACGCTCGCTGCGAGCTGCGATAATGTCAAAAGAGATCGACCTCAGAACTGAAGGCGCCGGTGACATCCCTGATGATGAAGCGCTGAGTGTTATTCAGAAGGCGGCCAAACAGCGGAGAGATTCAATCGAGCAGTTTGAAGCGGCAGGCCGCGATGATCTAAAGCAGATAGAGGTAGAGGAGCTAGCCGTAATCGAGAGCTATTTGCCAAAGCAACTTTCAGAAGATGAAGCCCGTAACGTCATTAAAGGCATTGTTTCAGATACGGGAGCTGAAGGAATGAAGGATATGGGCCGTGTTATGGGAGCGGCAATGAGTCAACTAAAAGGGAAAGCAGACGGAAAAATGGTTCAGCAAATCGTTCGCGGAGTGCTTTCAGAATCGTAGTCAGCTGCCGATACACACCTTATGGCGACACTTGACATTTTTATACTAGTGATCTTAGCGATCGGTCTACTGAGAGGTTGGAAAACCGGCTTTCTTAAGCAAGTGGCCTCGCTTGGTGGAACGATTCTGGCATTCATTCTGTCGGCTTCGTTCATGGATTCAGGCGCAAAACTGGCTGAATTGAACCTTGGCTCCTCTCCCGAGACGAGCTCGCTCATTGCATTCGTCGCAATATTTCTCGTTGTAAAAGTGGCCGTCAATATTGTCATGAAGGCCGCTGAATCACTTCTGGATGCAGCCAAGCTATCTGGTGTCGATCGAATTGCTGGCGGGATTACCGGCGCATTGAAAGCCGGTGTTGCGCTGAGTCTTGTATTTGTTGTGATGGGATTTGCGCAGTTGCCAGGCAAAATATCACGTGATTCTTCCGAGTTTTACACGCCCGTTTATAAAATCGTACCGGAGGCATGGAGTTTTCTCTCCGACCGCTCGCCTGCGTTTGAAGAGCTTCGTCAGCAGGTTGAAGCCCGCCTCGAGTATGACGCTAACTCACTGCCGATTTAGCAGTCGTCTGGCTCTCGTAGAATTTCTTAATACCAGAAGGGAAGACCCACCCTCACCATTAGTAGCTGATGCTTTTCGAAATTAGCTTCAGTGACAATCCGAACGATCTGAAATTACTTTCCTCCCCAAGAATGCCAAGGTCCGTGTTTTGGTGGCTGGCTGATAGTCTTAAGCGATCTGAAAGTCGTGCTGACAGTTGCACTCTGCCACCTTCTCGAAATAGATCGCTCGTTCCAGACATTCTTGTTGTGTGATAGGAGGCGAGGAGCGTTATCGCGGGGGTCGGTGAAATGGAAAACATGCCTCGCAGGCCAAACTTGAGGCCCGATTTGGTGTCGTTGAAGCGCGGGGAAGAGCCTAGATGCGATCCAAACCTCCATGTAGAATATCCCGCAACGAGTAACACACGGAAAGAAATTGCACGATCCTCGCGCTGGCGATGGAATCCCGGGCCTGTCGAAATGGAAAACCAATCGGCGTTTAGATCTGCTAACCCGCTTCGATTAAAATCTGCTATTGTAGTCCCTCCTGACCAGAAGGAGCGCTGTAGAAGCACCTCGATAGCTGTCAATCTATAAACGATCTTTGAATCTCTACCTGATTGATATCTAGCACCAAGTCCAGCCCGCATCACGTCGAATCGGGAATCTGGAGACACCTGGGGGAGAAGCGACGCTAGAGGGACGGAGCGTTGCATTTCAACCAATACCCAACCGGTATCTGAATCGTCCAGCTGTCGGGCGTCAAGCGAATATTCCCAGGGAGCGAATGAAAGCGGAGACTGCCCATGAGCTTCTCTTGGTGCGGACCACAGCACAAGCATACCCAGAATGGATGCCGTCAGAAGGGAGCCGAGATTTTTGTTAATCTGATTCAAGAACGCTGTCGGGTAGAAGAGAGGAGCTATGAATGCTCAGGTTGCGGATCGGTTCGCCTTTTTCTGGCCCATCTCATGACAACCAATCCTCCAATAATCAGCGTGCCACCGGCAATTTGGGCCGGAAGAATAGCATCTCCTAACAGGAAATAGCCGCTCAACAAGGCTACCAAGGGTACAAGATTGCCGAATGCCGCTGTGTGAGAGGCTCCGAGGTTTTTGACGGCCGTATTCCAAAAAACAATCGCGATTCCTGTCGAGAGGGCCCCTGAGAAAAATATGGCAAGCCAGTACAGGGGCGTGACGAGCGACCAATCTACTTCGTGCCAGTAAGGTAGAGCCAGAAGTGCCATCGGAGGCAGGGCAAGAAGCAACGCAAGAACAGTCACAGAAATCGGCGAATGCTTCTTGACAAGAGGCTTGGTCAGTGCGGTGTAAGAGCCCCAAAGAATTGAGGCCAGAAGCACAATCGCATTTCCCAGAAGTAACTCCGAGGACAAACTCACCTCGGCACTTCCGAACGCAACGACAATCGCCGTTCCTGTTATTGAAATCAGCAGCCCCATCCAGGCATAGGACGAGAGCCGTTCTGTTTTCATGGTGAATGCCAGGATAGCCGTCCAGATCGGAGCGCTAGCCATAATCATGGCGCCGTTGCCGGCCGTAGTAAAGTCGAGTCCGGTAATGAAGGCTACTTGATAAGTCACCCAACCAATCAAGGACAATATTATAAAGGAGATTGGGTCCTTCTTCAGTGGAGCCCAGAATTGTTGCTGTGATCCACCCACGCGTCGGAGGTAGATATAGCCAAGCACGATGGCTGCCGAAAGCAGACGGAAGATGTTCATCACATGAGGATTCATGATCTCTAGAACGACCTTCACGATCACAAAATTAAAGCCCCAGAAAAGGACGACCGCCGCGAGTTCGAATTCGCTTCTGAATTTGGTATATCTGGGTGACTTCATCGGGTGGTCGTAGGCTTTTTGCAAGCTAGCTCTTCCACTAGACAATCGCCGCTGTGTTTTTGTACCTTGACCGTTTCTTGATGTACGGCGAACGAGAATCATCATCTCGTGATTCGGCCTCATATTCTGGGACTAGACATTTTGAACGATGGCAATGCTCGATAACGGAATTACCAAGTTGTATTACACGATCGGCGAGGTTGCAATCCTTGTCGAGGAAGAGGCGCATGTTCTCAGGTATTGGGAGACCGAATTTGACAGCCTCCGTCCAAGAAAAAACAGGGCTGGCAAACGGGTCTACACCAAAGATGACATCGATACCGTGTTCCGGATACGTCACCTTCTCCGCGATGAGAAATTTACAATCGACGGCGCTAGACAGGCGCTAAGGAAGGGGAAGGGGAAGAAAAAGGGAAGCGTATCCCGGACGGACACAGAGGAGTTGAAAGAAATTCGCAGCTTTCTCGAGCGCATCTTAGACCGCGTTTCAGGCTGAGTTCGGAGGTCTCTGACTCAATTCTAGCGATTCCACAACAATCCCGTTACATTGGTGCTGAATAATCATCACCAATAGAGAAATATTATGACCTTTAAGCACTTTGCAGCCTTTGTGACGCTGCTATGCTTGCCACTTATGGCATCTGCGCAAACCGGGACAATTTCCGGTACTGTGACAGACCCGAGTGGTGCAGTTCTCGCAGGAGCAAATGTTCTTGTTTCGGGAACTACGCTCGGTTCGTCAACAGATGTCAATGGAATGTATTCCATCGGATCAGTTGCTGCTGGAAGTCACACCCTCGAGGTGCATTTCCTTGGGTTTTCCAGCCAGACAAGATCAGTAACAGTAGTGAGTGGCGAAACCACTACCGCCGATTTTTCCATGTCAGAAGATGAATTGCTTCTCGATGCACTCGTCGTAACTGGTACCCGTACGCAAGGTCGGTCTGCTATGCAGTCAGCGACACCAATTGATAAGCTTGACACGGCGGCTCTCGAGAAGCAGGGTAACGGTGATATGACCGAGACGCTAAAGAATCTCGTGCCATCATTTTCTGCCACACCGCTAACTGGTGATGGTTCTGCATTTGTTCGTCCGACTTCCCTTCGTGGACTTCCGCCCGATGACGTGCTGATCTTGATGAATTCGAAACGTCGTCATCGCAGCTCGCTGATCGCACATTTCGGTGCAGCGATGAATGTTGGTGCTCATGCCGCAGATATAGGGATGATTCCTTCCATCGGACTGAAAAGCGTAGAGGTCCTCCGTGACGGAGCAGCCGCTCAGTACGGATCCGATGCCATTGCCGGCGTTATCAATTTTCTCCTTAGAGATGCTAACGAAGGTGTTGAAATCCAGACCCAATTGGGACAGTGGTATGAAGGTGAAACCGATTATAAGGTTGCCGCGAATGTTGGTCTGCCGCTAAGTGAAAATGGATTTTTTAATGTTAGTGGCGAGTACTCATTCAACTCGGAGCTTTCTCGAGGTGTACAGCATGCGTCAGCAATTGGCGTTCCAAATGCGAAAAACCCGGCGATGAATTGGGGTCGTCCAGAAAGCAGTGGCTTTCGCTCTGTTTTCAATGCTGGTTATGAGCTGAACGAAACGACAAGCTTGTATGCATTCGGTAACTTTGCCGACACGTATGGAGCATACAGCTTCTTCTATCGTGCACCAGGAAGATCTGGGGCCTTGGAGCAGATGCCTTCAAACCCTAATGATCCTTCTCAGGGGAATATCTGCTGGTGTGACTCACTACCTGCTGGATTTACTCCGAATCTGAAAGGGCGTCAACAAGACATTAGTTTTGTCGGTGGAATCAAGGGATCGCTGGAAAATGGAATGTCTTATGATGTAAGCGGTACCTACGGCTCAAACCTAATGGAATATGAGCTGAATGGTTCTTTGAACGCTTCATGGGGACTTAATTCACAGCGTGATTTCTTCCCTGGCGATTTGAAGCAGGAAGACCTGAACTTCAATGCTGATGTTTCTTACCCAGTCAACGAGCAATTGAATCTCGCTGGTGGAGTGGAGTATCGTGAAGAAACCTACACCATGTTTGCTGGAGACGAACAGTCCTGGAAAGCAGGTCCGTGGGAGCAGGTAGGTCAGCTAATTGACCCTGGTACCGGTTCGAGCTATGGTTCTCCTGGAACCGCTTCGAACGGATTTGCAGGAACGAGTCCCGACATTGCAGGAGAGTTTAGCGGAAGTAACTACGCTGCATATCTTGATGCCGAATACGACGTCAACGACGATTTCCTACTTGCAGCTGCCGTTCGATACGAAGACTTCTCGGAGTTTGGAACAACGACCAACGGAAAACTGGCAGCTAGATACAACTTGAATAGCCGCATCACACTACGTGGTGCTTATTCAACTGGCTTCCGCGCTCCTACACCTGGACAGGCAAATGTGACTGTGATTACGACTTCATTCGATGGCGTAACAGGGCAGCAGGTCCAGGAAGGAACCGTCGCTCCGACGCATCCTTTGGCGGTTGCGCTTGGTGGGAAGGCACTTACTCCTGAAGATGCAACGAATATTAGCTTCGGGCTCGCAGCGAGAGCTTCTCAGTTCCTGAGCATTACAGTCGATGCATACCAGATTGAAGTAGATGACAGGATTATTAAATCCAGAAGTCTCGCTGTTTCTGGGGATCCGAATTTTTCTGAACTTGCATTCTACACGAACTCCCTTTCTACATCGACGAAGGGTATTGATGTGGTAGCAGTATGGAACGGAAGCCTCGACACAGATTTCAGTCTGGCGCTCAACTATAATGAGACCGAAGTCACTGGTCAGAATCAGGTCAACGGAGTCAATCCAGTATCGGATGGTGTTGTTTTTAATATTGAAAACAATCTCCCGAAGTACCGGATCAGCGCATCTGCGACTCATGAATTTGGTCAGCTCACCGCTTCGCTTCGTGCCAACTACTACGGCAAAACAATTGATGAGCGTGGAACACGTGAAGAAGTTGACCCAGCTGGATTGCTAGACCTTGAGCTTAGCTACAAGGTTAATGACAATCTGACGGTTGTCGGTGGTGCGAACAACATTCTCAACACCTATCCAACGGAAATCGATACGCGTATTTCGCAGGGTATGCCTTACCCACGACGTACACCAATCGGTTATCATGGTGGAATGACATATCTCAGAGCAGTCTGGACTATGTAAGTTTAAACATCGAATGAGATGTTTTCGGGTGGGCCGCACGACCGTGCGGCCCACCCGTGCTTTTTTAGGTAATCTTTGCTGGGATCGAGTGAACAGGTGGAGGAGTTGATGATTTATCGGTTCGTCCTAGGAACCGTAGAGACGCTGATCTATTCTAGGGCCTCCGAATGATTCGGGACGTGGCGCAGCCCGGTAGCGCACTCGCCTGGGGGGCGAGGGGTCGCAGGTTCAAATCCTGTCGTCCCGACGAAGCATGAGGAGGAGGCAGGATTACTACCCTTAGAAATCCTGTCGTCCCGACGAATAAGAGCTTTCTGCAGGCGTTGCCGGTGGGAAGCTCTTTTCATATCAGTATCCGTCAGTTCCAGGGCCCCCTATCCTGGAAGTGAGTCGTCGACTGGATTTTCAGTGGTAATCGCCTTCTTTAGTTAAGAATGTGGAACGCCGATGCCCTTTCTCGTACCTTTTAGGCCGCAATTCAACTGTCTGAACCACTACACATGATCTATGGCAGATAGGGAGTCACAACTCGCAGCTGGTAGAAGACTGGCACAAGATCTACATTCAATCCGACGGAAGCGCGGTGTAGATCTTAAGGAAATCCTGGACGTAACGCGTCTAGCTGAGGACGTGATTGATCAATTGGAGGAGTCAGGGCTCATAGACCACCCTGCCTTCAACAGAGTCTATTTGCGGTCGCTTTACTCTTCTTATGCACCTGTAGTCGGCATCACAGTTGAACATATGGTTGCTGCTCTCGACGAGGCTATGAGCGGTCACTATGTAGGTTCTCTCGCCACCATTTATCTGGGAGATTCAGAAAATGATGATCACGGCGAATCGGAAATAGATCGAACGGATAGTGGCCTGAATGTTGATCCTGAGAACGATCCAGATGACGATTCGAAGGACAGGGGACCGAAGGACGTGGAAGTGGCCAAAGAATTGGAAGACGTAGCGGAGACTACTCCTGATCCTGTATCTGACTCTGTGGACGAAACCAACGAAGAAGGCAAAACCGAGCGGGAAGCTGAATCGCCTGTCTCACATCCACAAAAATCCGAATCTTCGGACTCGGCGGGTACTCTATCCTCCTCAAAGAGCAAGTTTTTCACTTCCAAGCTTCTGGCGGGTAGAGAGAGCGTCTTGCTCCCAAATATGAGTGGAGCCCTCCTCGTGGGATTAGTAGGAGTGGCCTCGATCGCCCTCATCTGGTTTTCGATATCCTGGGTCTTGTCTCTCGGAGAGGAAGAAGTTGCTGAGGTTGTAGCTCCGGATTCTACCTTCATTCCGGAACTCGTCCTTCCTAGTCCAATTGTTCTTCCAGACACAATTGTAGTCGATATCATTGCCCAGACAGAGGCTTTGGATCCAATTCGCGTTACGCTAGATCGTGATTTGAGGAAACCGTATTGGATTGAGCATAACGATACACTTTCTTTCAGTATTACGGATCGGATTCTAATTGAACGAGAGGTCGATCATGCTCGATTTCTCATCGATGGATTTCGCGCACCAAGTGAGTGGTTTGATGGCGATCAGCCAGTTGAGCTATCGAGATCTGTAACACAGGATTGGTTGGATTCATTGACGGAGGCGGGAATCAATCCTGAAAGATCCCGCACGCCCAGATGACACTTATTGAACGGACGCGTCTCCTTCAGTCCAAGACGGATGATCTGCGTATTGGGGCGGATCACGAGGAGCAGATAAATACTCTTGTTGATGTTCTACGTGAACATGGACTGCTCTACTACAGGGATGACGATCCTCTTATTAGTGACGGCGAGTATGACGCTCTGTTCTCACGGCTCCAGAACCTAGAAGAACAATATCCTGCGTATATCCGACCGGATAGCCCTACGCATCGCGTGGGAAGCGTTCCTAGTGATGGATTTAAGAAGGTGAATCACCCAGAAGCGATGTTGTCACTGGGCAATGCCTTCGACGGTGAGGAGCTCCGCGCCTGGTATGAGAGATGTAAAAACCGGCTAGAGTTGGCGGTGGAAAATAATCCGGCTTTGACAGCTGAATTGAAAATAGATGGATTGGCAGTCGCGTTGACGTACGATCACGGCGTTCTGGTGAGGGCTGCCACTCGAGGGGATGGTCAGGTTGGAGAGGATATCACGGAAAATGTTCGAACGATTCGAACTGTTCCACTGCGATTGTCGAACTCGGATACAGAACACCCCGACCGAGTTGAAATAAGGGGCGAAGTGTATTTCCCCAAATCTGCGTTTGATGAGCTGAATAGCTCACTTCGCGCCAAAGAGTTGAAGCCGTTTGCAAACCCCAGGAATGCAGCAGCTGGTTCATTGAGACAACTAGATTCGAGTGTTACGGCATCTAGAGATCTCGCATTCTTCGCTTACTCAACTGGTCCGGCCACTAGCGTGGTGAGTTCGTCACAATACAATACCCTCAGAGTACTAAAAGAATGGGGATTCGACATAAATCGTGAGGCTCGCCAGTATGGAGAAATTGAAGAGGTAATTCAATTTTGTGAGCTTTGGGTCGATCGCAGGGACACGTTGAACTATGAGATCGATGGCGTGGTAGTAAAGGTAGATGAGTTCGCCACACAGCTTCGGCTCGGAAACGTATCCAATGCCCCCAGATGGGCCGTTGCATTTAAATTCCCGGCCAGGGAATCCACAACACGGCTGCTAGACATCGTCATAAATGTCGGTCGAACTGGAATGATTACGCCGGAGGCGGTGTTGGAGCCCGTGTCGATTGGAGGCGTCACTGTCTCGCAGGCCACGCTGCACAATGCAGATTATATACTCGATCGAGATATCCGATTGGGTGATACGGTAGTGGTTAAACGGGCGGGAGACGTAATTCCAGCCGTTGTGTCTGCAGTGACGTCTGCACGAACAGGAGCGGAAGTTGCTTGGGAAATGCCGAGATTCTGTCCCGCCTGTAATTCCGTGCTGGAACGATTGGAAGGAGAGGTCGATCACTACTGTGTCTCATCAACTTGCCCCGAACAATTTATTCGTTTGGTCGAGCACTTTGCGTCAAGAGATGCGATGGATATAGAAGGGTTTGGCTCAAAACTAGCCATCCAGCTGGTGAATACCGGCCTAATCGGTACGCTTCAAGATGTCTATGCCCTAACTCTGCCAAAACTACTCGAGTTAGACGGATTCGCCACAAAAAAGGCGGAGGCTGTGATTGCGGGTATTGACGCCAGCAAAGGACAACGACTTTCCCGGCTCCTGTTCGGACTGGGGATTCGGCATGTTGGAAAAACAACAGCCGAGGTACTTGTATCCAGTTTCCCTGACCTTGAATCTATGGCCGCAGCAAATGAAGAAGACTTCTTGACCGTCGATGGAATCGGGGGTGTGATTGCATCAAGTCTTGTAGATTGGTTTTCGCTTCCGTCAAATGAAGCTATGTTGTTGTCACTGAAGGAATCTGGGTTATCACTTGCCCGACGTGAAGATGAAGAACCAGCCGAAGGCGAAGCTTCTGTGTTCAAGGATATGACGTTTGTTGTCACGGGTACACTTCCGAGCATGGGTCGAAAGGAAGCGCAGGACCTTATTAAATCTCGAGGTGGTAAGGTATCATCGAGCGTAAGCGCCAAGACGACATACGTGGTGCTCGGAGAAAACCCAGGCTCTAAGGCTGACAAGGCCAGAAAACTGAATATTCCGATTCTGGATCAACAGGGACTAGTGGCTCTGACTGAAATAAACTGACTTATGCTTCACCCGATAGATTACGTCGTAATCGTTGTTTATTTGACAGCTGTTGTCATTTTCGGCATCCGTACCGCCGGAAAGCAAAAGACTGCCAGCGATTATTTCCTGGGTAGCAAGGAGTTACCATGGTGGGCGATCTGTTTTTCGATCGTCGCCACAGAAACTAGCACTCTCACAGTCATCGGCGTCCCCGCTGTCGCGTACGGCGGCAGCCTGACCTTTTTTCAGCTGACATTCGGATATTTAGTGGGTCGGGTAGCGGTCGCGGCGTTTTTTCTTCCAAAGTATATGTCGGGAGACATGCAGACTGCGTACGCCTTTTTGGGTGAACGATTCGGAACACGATTACAGAAAATGTCTTCGGTTACGTTCCTAGTGACGCGCTTGCTCGCTGACGGCGTGCGACTCTTTGCCACAGCGATTCCGATAAAAATTATTGCGGCGTCAGCGGGTTACGAGATCGGATATCCGATGATCATCCTCTCGATTGGGCTACTTACAGCACTGTATACATATGTAGGAGGGTTCAAAGCTGTCGTCTGGATGGACGTTGTCCAAATGAGTGTCTATGTGATCGGAGCCTTGATTACAGTCGGCTTGTTGATTGTTGCACTACCGGCAGACTCGCTCTCGATGCTCGCGGAGTCTGGCAAGCTTCAAATTCTGGACTTCAATACCACGATGAGTGGAATCTTGACGAGCCCTTACATACTGATTACAGCGGTAATTGGTGGTGGGATATTTTCAATGGCTTCTCACGGCACAGATCAGTTAATCGTGCAGCGCCTGCTTTCCTGTAGATCTCTTCAGGATGCCAGGAAAGCCATTGTTGGGAGTGCGATTTTCGTGATGGGTCAATTCGCCATCTTCTTGATGGTCGGAGCGCTTCTGTGGGCCTTTTATGACGGAGCCGAAGCAGCAGCACTAGGACTGGGAAGGCTGGACGAGGTCTTTCCGAAGTATATAATCGAAAATCTTCCCATCGGAGTAGCTGGACTGGTCTTGGCAGGAATCCTGGCCGCCGCTATGAGTACGCTTTCGTCATCTCTCAACGCGTTAGCTAGCTCATCTTTGAATGATCTGATGGGATCACGCCTGGCAAAAATGTCTGACGAGACAGCGCTCAAATATTCCCGCATATTGACGCTTTTTTGGGCCTTGGTGTTCGTGTTCTTCGCGACGCTGTTCGAAGACAGGCAGAATCCAGTAGTTGAACTTGGGTTATCGATCGCATCATTTACATATGGTGCGTTGCTAGGGGCCTTTTTCCTCGGTTTGTGGTTCAAGCGCGTTCAGGAGAATGACGCCATCATTGCATTCTTGGTCGGAATCGTCTCGATGATTTTGATCATATTTGGTCTGTGGCTGACGCCCGATGGCGAATGGGTATTTATCCTTAAACCAGATTCGACGATCGTGTCTGAAAATGGGCTCGTTGCGGTGGCCTGGCCCTGGTACACAGCGATTGGTGCGTTCATAACATGCACAGTCGGATCCTTGCTTTCCCTGCGGCATAGGTAGGCACATGGCAATATTTAATAGAATTCCTTTTCTGAAGCCGAGAGTGCGGCCTGTTGGTGACACGTTAGAGCAGGGTGAATCGCACTTAGTCCGATCGAAAAAACGGAAAAACCTCGCTATCAAACTGGCGCTGTTTCTTACAGTTATTACGGCGACGATGTTTGTTTTCCCGAGGGGCCAGGAGTATCAGTACACCGTGGGCGTTGACGACATTTGGAGACAAGCCAATCTCCAAGCGCCTTTCAGCTTCGCAATTCAGAAGCCAGAAGAGGAGATCGAGCGTGAAAGGGCGCAGATTCGAGCTACGACACCCCCAATCTTTGTTCTGGACAATCAAGCGGTCAGTCGGGTACAAATCAGGTGGACACAGTTTACTGAGTCGATGGATCGTGTGCTGGGTCACTATGGAGATTACCAGACCAACTCAACACGAGGGCGATTGGATGAGGCGCTCGCTGATTCAATTTCGTTCGCCTCAGCTCAGGACAGTCTGGCGATAAGGTTTACAGCCGTTGAATGGGACGGACTTCTTTCTTCCTATGCCAGCTCAATGGGAGGAATGGTCACCAGTTCAAGAACTGTGACGCAGGGTGAACGCTTGGACATCGAGGTGGCGTCAGTTGCCTATCTAACTGCAAATGCCCTGCACTCTGTAGGAGTACTAAATGTAGAACATGCAGAAATTGTGGCGGACAGTGTGTCTATTCGAGACAATGAAACCTTTCGAGAAACGCCGACTGCTGCTGCGGAGCTGCTTGGTCTCGTTAGTGCGTTCCAGCAAGGAAATGATCAACTTGCACTTCGATGGACGAATGATGCCATCCGATTCGGACTAACGTCTAAAATATTCGAACATCTTTTGGAGCCAAATCTCATTTATGACGAGACGGAAACTCGGCTTAGGTGGGAAACTAGGGAGCAGGCAATTTTACCGTCTGAAAGTATTGTTCACGACAACGAGGTAATCGTACGCCGCGGCGACCGAATTACCGATGATATCCACCGCAAACTCACGTCGCTCGAAAACGAGCTGAATCAGCAGGCCGGAAATACTGTTCCATGGAAGACGCTGGCGGGTCAGTTTATACTGACACTTGCGACGTTTATCATCTTTTTCCTCTACCTCTTTTTACTTCGTCGGCCCATATACGAAGATAATCGGATGATATTGTTGATTACACTGCTCTTTTTGAGTGTGATAGCAATTTATGGAGTGGCATTACGGGCGGCATTGCTTGATATGTATGTCGTTCCAGTTGCCATAGTGGCGATTTTGCTAACGATAATCTTTGATTCGCGGGTGGCATTTTTTGGCTCCCTGACAATGGCGTTTGTCGGTAGCCATTTGCTGAATTACGATTTCCCGTTTACGTTTGCGACCATATTCG